>Ga0233444_10000411_pt1 | contig 58751 bp, 61 predicted proteins | sample SI_124_October20_6_FD_182792 | JGI IMG/M metagenome (GOLD analysis project Ga0233444, IMG submission 182792) | Seawater microbial communities from Saanich Inlet, British Columbia, Canada - SI_124_October2016_10_MG | ecosystem: Environmental > Aquatic > Marine > Inlet | place: Canada: British... | reverse complement strand
TTGAGGTCGCTGTGGGGTAACACCCGTGGAAGTTCGAGTCTTCTCGGCCGCACCAGCCTCGCCCCGTCTCATCCCAAGTTTTGCCTTTTATCTTGCCCGCCGACTTGTGAAAGCTGCAAGCTTGTGACTACCATGGCGTACTGACTTTACCCTCATGCGGGAAGGGGCCTCTTTATGAGTTTCTATTTATTTTTAATGGCAGCGGCTGTCTGCGTTTTGAGCGCATGGGTGCATGGCGTATGGGGCAGACGCCTATATTTGGGTTATATCAAACAGACCAACCTGCCGCCGCGAGAGAAGGCCATTAGCGCCGTCTCTTGGGATGTCTTCACCATTATGTTGTTGGTCAGCGGCGGCTCTTTGGCTTTTGTCGCCTTTAACGCGCAGGCCATTTGGATGGCCTATCCGATTATGATCATGCATTTTATGGGGGCTGGCATTTTCTTTGCCTTGATGGTCAAGGGCCATAAAGAACTTATCGCCCTGCCAGGCGCATACCTCATGTCGACTGTCGGGCTTTTGACGCTATTGGCGATTTAAAACCTATTTGCCCTGCTTGCGCAGTAAATAGCTCATGGCCAGAATGACCGCCAGTCCAAGCACTGCGGCCGGGGTTACTTTGGCGGTGAAATTAGCCACCGTCTCGGCCACCGAAATGGCGAACGAGCCGGCAGAATTGCCCAATAGCAAATAGACAGTCAGCGTGGCCAAGACCAAGGCGCCGCCCGTCTCAGCGATGCGTAAGAAAAAATCTCGCAATGTCATAAGAACGTTAGAAAACTTTTCCATAACAACCTCCTGTTATTTTTGCTATTGGGCTTATTGCTTAGTCTTTGCGGAAAAGCATCAAGATGATGCCAAGTGCGATGAGGCCAGGTAGACCTGCTTCGCCCAAGCTGGCAACCAGCTGAGTAATGTTTCCGGCAACGTCGCCGAGAAAGGCCATGTTGTCTGCGCCAACCAAAAGGCTAGCCACAATGGCCAAAGCGAGTAAAGCAATGAAAACTTCCGTTACAGTGCTTACAATTGTTTTGATTTGATCCATGATTAAAGTTCTCCCATTTTTGATTTTAGTCTCCTGGCTGAACACCAGCAGTCCGATAATGTTACTCAGGAACGCCGTGAAATTCACCTCTCAAGCCTATTTTCCGGCCCGATTGAGCAAGATTCGTAATTTTATTGCGGTAAATGACCCAAAATTGGTTTTTTATTCTGTCTAAATTCACAAATCTTCGACGAAACAGAGTCGAATCATGGCGCGGGCGAAACCGCTTTCTATCGACGTGCCAGACAAATAACGCGCTTTTCTTGGTTGTCGTTGGCTCCTCTGGCTGACATACTTTGCGCTCAGTTACAGTCAGGGAAGTCTATGTCCACCTCGTTAAGTAAAACCACGCTCAGCATGTATGGCCTCATGGGAGCGCCTTTAGCCTTGGTGGGCTATCCGATTGCCATTTGGCTGCCGGTGTTTTACGCCAGTGAAATTGGCATTTCCTTGGCCGCCGTGGCCACCATGTTATTGCTGGCAAAATTATCCGACGTCGTCACCGATCCCTTGGTCGGCACGCTTTCCGACCGGGCACGCACCCGCTTTGGCCGCCGCCGACCGTTTATTCTTTTGGGCGTCCCGGTTCTTTGCGGCTCTATTTGGATGTTATTCGTGCCCTTGCCGACCGCCGATGCCACTTATCTGCTCATCTGCATTGCTGGCATGTATATTGGCACCACTTTGGTGGGCCTGCCCTATGGCGCATGGGGGGCGGAGCTGTCACCCGATTATTACCAGCGGTCTCGGGTTACGGCCTGGCGCGAGCAATTTACTTTATTAGGGCTTTTGGCGGCGGCGTTTATTCCGTTTCTGGTCGAGCAATATGGCGATGGCAGCACCGCCTCGATTATGCGCGGCATGGCCATTGCCATTTGCGTGGCGGCCCCCGTGGCGGCGCTGGCGCTGATTTTCTTTGTGCGCGAAGTGCCCACCAATGACGTGCCGGGGCAAAAGCCAATGTCGTTTATGTCAGGCCTTGTGCGCGTCTGGGGCAATAAGCCGATGCGGATTGTCGTCGGCATTATTCTTATCGTCACTTTGGCAGAGGCGTTTCGCAACGCCTTGTCGCTTTTCTTCATGAAATCGGTCATCCAAGCGACCAGCGTCGGCACTTTGTATTTCATCTATTTTATCGCAGGGCTGGCCGCGGTTCCGCTCTGGCTCTGGTTGGGGCGCAAGCTCGGCAAACATATCGCCTTTTCCATTTGCTTGATTACCGTCGCCATTATCTCGGCCATTAATATGGCGTTCACCGCCGATGATTACTGGCTGTTTGTCGGCTTTTTTATCGCCAAGGGCGCCTGCTTTGGTGGCTTACAATTTCTTCCGCTGGCCATTCTGGCTGATGTGGTGGATGTGGAAACGGCCGAAACGGGCAAGGCGCGGGCTGGCTCTTATATTGCCTTTGCCAGCATGACCTCCAAAATATCGACGGCGGCAGGCACGTTTTTGGCCATTAGCGCGCTGTCTCTGACGGCTTTCAATGCCAAATTATTGGCCGAGAATGCTTTTGAAGATTTGCTGACCCTGCGCGTGCTTTATGCGATTGTGCCGGCGGTATTTTTTATCGGCGCGATTATTCTGGCGGTTCGCTTTCCGCTAACAGCAAAAGTGCAGGCAGATTTGCAAAGCCGCATTCAGGCGAGAAAAGACTAGGGGCGTAAGATGAGAGATGACGACAAAAAACCACCCCACAAAGAATCGCCGGCCGAGGTTTCGACCGACGATAATGTGTTGCCGTTTCGCAAACCTCCCAAACCCAATCCAGCGTTAGATGTGGCTTGGTTTTACGACGAAGAAGAGTTCTTCTCCGAGCATATGGATGAGTTCGACTGGTAAATTAAACCTCTAAATTAAACCAGAGCGGCGCCCATCAGATAGAGATGCACCATAGCCACAAACCAGATAATCGTCCGCACATGGCGCAGGCCCATGGCATAAGTAATCAGGTAAGCGACGCGCAAACCAAGCCAAATTGTGGCGGTTTCCGCCACCGCGGCATTGCTGCTAATGGCCAGTAAAGCCAGCGGCACGAAAATCAACAGGCTTTCCTGCAAGTTCACGCTGGCGCGGCGAATGCGCTGCACAACGGCGGAAACTTCGGGTTGCTCATCGCGTGGGCCCAATAAAAAGCCCAAATCTAACTCTTTGCGAAGCACACCGATGAGGGATGGCAGCATCAAGCCAATAACGTAAAACACCAGAGTGGCGAGTAGAATCTCAATCATAATCATTCCTCCATTTGGCCGAATCATTCGGCTGATTTATGTTAGAGCGATAAAAATGCTGCGTCATTCGCCATTTTGCGCCATATAGCAAGAGACTTGAATGACCAAGCCCGTCACCCTGCTGTATCGAGAGGTAAGCCCGTGAGCCATAGCGCACCCGAAACGCCGCCAGAAGGCGAGTATCTAGGCTCCGATGCGTTAACCACGGAACGCTTTCAGGCGGTGCGCGAGCTGGTGCAAGCGCAAGACCGCGCGGGCCTGAAGGCGGCTTTTGAAGACCGCCACGAAGCGGATGTCGCCGAGCTGATTACCCTGTTGCAGCCAGATTTGCGCCGCAGTCTCATTGCCTTAATGGGCGCCGATTTAGCGCCGGAAGTCTTTGCCGAGTTTGACGATAATATTCGCGATGCCGCCCTCGAGGCGGTCGATAGCGATACGCTGGCGGCTACCGTTCAGCAGCTGGATAGTGATGATGCGGTTTTCGTGTTGGAAGACATGGATGTCGCCGAACGCGACGAAGTGCTGCAAAGAATTCCGACCACCGACCGCCTGATTTTGCAGCGCTCGCTGGATTTCCCAGAGGATAGCGCCGGCCGCTTGATGCAAACCGAATTCGTGGCCGTGCCGCCGTTTTGGAGCGTCGGCCAGACCATCGATTATCTGCGCGATACCGCCGACCTGCCGAGCGACTTCCTAGAACTTTACGTCACCGACCCGACGCATACGCCGATTGGGGTGGTGCATTTATCTGAAATATTGCGCTCGCAACGCGGCGTCGGGGTCGACAGCCTGCTGCATGATGACTTTACGGTTATCGCTGGCGATACCGACCGCGAAGAAGTGGCGCGCCTATTTGAGCGGTATAATTTAGTCAGTGCCCCGATTGTCGATGAGGACCAACGGCTCATTGGCGTCATCACCGCCGATGATGTTTTCGAAGTGATTGTCGATGAAGCCGGCGAAGATATTCTGCGCCTCGGCGGGGTTGGCGATGAGGCGGTCACCGATAGCCTCATCGAGACGGCGCGCGGGCGGGTGTCTTGGTTGTTGCTCAACCTGATGACGGCCGTGGCGGCTTCTTTGGTTATCGGTCTGTTTGATGCCTCGATTGAGCGGATGGTGGCGCTGGCCATTTTAATGCCGATTGTGGCCTCCATGGGGGGCAATGCGGGCACGCAAACGCTCACCATCACGGTGCGCGGCTTGGCGACGCAAGAGCTGAAACAGGTCAATGTCGCGCGGGTGGTAATGCGTGAATTTGGCGTCGGCCTGGTCAATGGCGTGGTCTTTGCGCTGATTGCTGGCCTCTTGGGCACCTATTGGTTCGACGATGTTTTATTGGGCGCGGTGCTGGCAGCGGCTATGGTGGTCAACCTTGTGGTGGCGGCCTTGGCAGGCATTTTAATTCCGGTCGGGCTCGACCGCGCGGGCATAGATCCGGCGGTGGCCTCGAGCGTATTTGTGACCACGGTCACCGATGTCATTGGCTTTTTGGCGTTTCTCGGTTTTGCCACTTTGTTTTTGTTTTAAGCGGAAATGGACTTATTTAACCTCTTGCGCTCAAGGCGTTAGTTGTTTGGGATAGAAATATGATGCAACGGTTTTTCACCATAGGTTGGACGCTGGTTTTCCTGTCGCTCGCCCCGCTGGTTTCGGCGCAGGCCGAATGGCGCGAAGGCACAGCCTTACCCACCGCCGTGTCCAATGCGGTGACGACCGAGATGGATGGCAAACTCTTCATCATGAGTGGCAAATTAGGGCAGGGGCTGCGCACTTTCTTTGAGCAATATGATATTCGCAGCGATGGTTGGCGCCCGCTCACGCCGCTGCCTGTCGGTTTATCGCATTTCGCCATGGCCTCTGGCACGGGTCGGGTGATTGTGTCGGGCGGGCGGGAAAATGAAACCGCGCGCCTGAGTGCTGATTTATGGATGTATGCCCCCGACACAGCCGTTTGGTTGAAACTTGGCCATTTGCCATCGTCGCGCGCCGACCATGTCAGCGTGTTTGACCGAGACCGCGTGTTTTTGTTCGGCGGCATCGGCCAAGATGCGGCGCGTGTGCAGAGCTATAATCTCGGCACCGGCAAATGGTCGACTTGGAAAACGCCCATGCCGATACCCGTTTCCAATGCCGCTTTCACGCGGCTGGGCGATGAGGTGATTATCGCGGGCGGCAAATCGGCGGCGGGGCGTCCGGTCAAGGCGGTGCAGGCGTTTCATTTAAAAACCGGAAAATGGCGGCAATTGCCAGAATTGCCGATTGCGGTAATCGGCGGCGCTTTGGGCGTGCTCAACGATGGGTTGCATTTTGCGGGTGGGTTTAGCCCCGCCAGCGGCAAAGTGATGGACAGTCATAATCGCCTCGTCGGCAATCGCTGGCAGCGCCAAGCGCCTTTGCCCGGCGGCGGACGCCACCAAATGGCCTATCATGCCTCTGAGGCTGGGTTTATTCTTATCGGTGGCGCCATTGGGGGCGGCTTTTATGCTTTGTTTACCGCCTCTGACCGCGTATCGATTTTTAGGCCGTAACGCGCATGACGGTTCATTTGGTAAAATTATGTGTGGGGGCCGAGGCCATAGACGATTTGGTGACTTGGCAAAACCGCCTGCAAGCGAGCTATGGCAAAGTCTTTCACACCACCCGCATGGTGCCCAAACGACAGGGCGATTTGCTGGAAAACGGCTCGATTTATTGGGTTATCAAACGCCAAATTCGGGTTCGTCAGCCAATTATCGATATTGAAGAATTTGTCGATGACCAAGGCATCCGACGTTGCCATTTGCATCTCGACCCAGAGCTGGTGCATACGCGCCTGCAAGCGCGCCGCCCGTTTCAGGGCTGGCGCTATTTAACCAAAGAAGATGCGCCCGACGATGCGCCCAATAATATGCAAATCGATGAAGATATGCCCGAGGCTTTGCGCCAAGAGCTCACCGATTTGGGGTTGCTCTGAGCCTCTTTAGACAGCCGGACAATTATCCAGCAGGCGGGTCTTGCCCAATCGAGCGACAATCAGCGCGCGGCGCGAGACAGTGTTGGCATCGGGCACGGCCAGCGTCTCGGCATCGCGGATACAGGCATAATCCACTTTCGTGAAACCAGCCGCCAGTAGGGCTTTTTTGGCCTCGGCTTCGGCCACGGCGATGGGGGCAGGGCTGTGTGCCAATTGCTTTAAAATAACAGGCAGCTGAGCGGCAATTTTTCGCTGTTCGGCCGAGAGATAAACATTGCGCGACGACATGGCCAGCCCATCGGCCTCGCGCATAATCGCGCCCGCCATAATCTCGACGGGTAAATTGAGGTCCGCCACCATGGTTTGGATGACCCGCAATTGCTGGTAATCCTTCTCGCCGAAAATCGCCACATCGGTCTGGGTTTGGGTGAGTAGTTTCAAAACAATCAGCGCGACGCCGCCAAAAAAATGCGGCCGCTCGTCGCTTTCTAAACCCAAGGCAGGGCCGTCCATGGCAATGGTGGTAGCAAAACCTTCGGGGTACATATGCGCGGCGCTGGGCGCGAAGACGGCATCGGTTTGGGTGTTTTGCAAAGCGGCCAGATCGTCAGCTTCTTGGCGCGGGTAAATATCCAAGTCTTCGTCGGCTGCGAATTGCGTTGGGTTGACGAAAATCGAGACAATCACTTTGTCGGCGTTTTGCGCAATCGCCTCGACCAAGGATAAATGGCCGGCGTGCAAAGCGCCCATTGTGGGCACCAGCCCCACGCGCAAGCCTTGCGCTTTCCACGCCGCCACTTGCGCGCGCATGTCTTCGAGGGTGCGATGAATGCCAAGGGCCGACATATTAGGTTCCTGTTTTTAAGTGAAAGCTCATCGGGCGGGTGAGTTGCTCATAGCCGATTTGCGACAGACTGGCGCCGCGCCCGGTATCGCCAATGCCGGTCCAAGCGAGGCCAGGGTCGAGGTAGTCGCAGCGGTTCATGAAAAACGTGCCCGTGCGCAGCTTCGCGCCAATGGCTTTGGCGGCTTGCGTGTCTTGCGTCCACACGCTGGCGGTGAGGCCGAAAACACTATCGTTCATTTTGGCAATGGCTTCGGCGTCATTTTCTACTGCCATAATCCCCACCACGGGGCCGAAGCTTTCGGCGCGCATGACTTCCATCGCATGGGTTACCTGCGTCAGAATTTGCGGCGCCAAATAGGGCGTGCCGCTCTGGCTGGCAGCGAAGGTGCTTTCCTCGAGGTGCGGTTTGGCCCCTTGCGCCACGGCGTCGCTGATTTGCTGGCGCACCATATCGGCCGCTTGGGTACGCACCATGGGGCCCAGCGTTGTGGCCTCGTCGAGCGGGTCGCCCAGCACATAGTCTTGCGTCAAAGCCACCATGCGCTCCACCAATTCATCGTGCACGCTGGCCTCGGCATAAATCCGTTCGATGCCGCAACACGATTGCCCACTATTGAAAAAACTACCATCGACCAAAGCTTCGGCCGTGGCGCCAAGGTCGGCATCGGCACGCACATAGGCGGGGTCTTTGCCGCCCAACTCGAGCCCAAGGCCGATAAATCTGTCTTTGGCGGCCGCAACAATGGCGTGTCCGCCAGATACCGAGCCGGTAAAATTAACATGGGCGATGCGCGGGTCGGCGATGATCTGGGCGGTGGCTTTATGGTCAAGCGTCAGGCAAGAGATCAACCCGTCTTGCAAGGCCGGCGACAGGCCAAGCTGTTTGGCGGCAGTTTGAAAAGCGGCGGCTAGGCGCTCGCCGCTCAACAGCGTCTGGCCAGAATGTTTCAGCACCACGCAATTGCCTGCCATTAAAGCTGGCACGATAGAATTAACCGCAATGAGATAGGGGTAATTCCACGCCGCGATAACCAGCACCACACCCAGGGGGCGGCGTTCGATATAACGCTCAAAACCCGCTTGCGGGGCCGGGTACAGATTTTGCAAAGCGCTTTCGGCGATGGCCACCATATGGCGGCCGCGTTCTAAAAATCCGTTGACCTCGCCGTCGCCATAGCGCAGCGGACGGCCCATTTGCCACGCCAATTCGAGCGCAATCTCGCGGCGTTGCTGGTCGATGATATCCAGCGCCTGCAACACAAAAGCGGCGCGTGTCTCCAGCGGTGTCGCCTGCCAAAGCGCTTGCGCATTGGTGGCCTTGGCCAAACTGGTTTCCACTTGGGCGGCCTCGCTGAGCGGGCGGGTGGCATAAATAGAGCCATCGATAGGACTGATAATCTCAACCAAGTTTTGCGTCATGGCGTGTCGCTGCCCTTGGTGTCATCGACCACATAGGCGGCGGAAATGCCGCCATCGACGCGCATAATGCTGCCTGTTTGCCAGGCCGCGCCATCGGACAAAAGAAAGCACACGCTGGCGGCAATTTCTTCTGGCCGTCCCAAACGTCCCATCGGAATATGCTGGCGCCGTTGAACCCATTTTTCGGGCGTATCAAAATAATGCGCCGTGCGCTCGGTCAATACTGGGCCGGGCGCCACGCAATTGGCGCGAATATTATCGCGCGCATGGGCCAGCGCAATCTCGCGGGTCATCGCCTCCAGCGCGCCTTTGCTGGTGGTATAGGCAATTTGCGCCTTGGCCGACGCGCTATGCGCGACCACCGAGCTGAGGGTGACCAAAGAGCCGCTTTGTTGCTGGATAAGATGGGGCAGCGCATTTTGATAGACCAAAAAGGCGCCGGTTACATTCACCGCCAAAGTGGCCTGCCAGCTATCGAGCGGTGTTTCCACCGGGCCGGCATCGGCGGCGTCGAGCAGGGCGGCATTATTCACCACACCATCGAGCCCACCCATGGCGTCCACCGCATGGGCCACCATAGCGGCCACGGCTTCGCCATCGCGCAAATCGGCATGGGCGCAATGCACGCCTGCATCGGGATTGAGCACGCCTGCATCGGGATTGAGCGCGCCTGCCTCGGGCTTGGGAAGAGCGGCTTTGGCGGCTTGCGCTAGGTCGGCGGTTTTTTCGCATAGCGCAAGCGTTGCCCCTTGCGCTTGGGCCAGCGCGGCAATGGCACGGCCCAGCCCGCCATTGGCGCCTGTTATCAATATTTTCTTGCCAGTTAACGGCATATTACGCGCCTCGAAGCTAAGGATGACAGATAGGTTGAGTGTAAACAGTTTATTGGAACTTGCAGCCAGTTTTCGGAATCGGGTTTATACTTAATTTAAACGAAAATGAAGGAAAAACTTTGCCGGATACGATGCCAGACCCTCTATATCAGAGCCCGACAATAGACCCCTCGGAGCCAAATGTCGCGCCGCATGTTATTGTTCTTGGCAATGAGAAGGGCGGCGCGGGCAAAACCACGGTCGCCATGCATGTGGTGGCGGCCCTGCTAGAGGCAGGTAAATCGGTCGGCACGCTAGACCTCGACGTGCGGCAACAATCTTTCAGCCGCTATATTGCCAATCGGCAAATGTGGGTCGGGCGCCGCGATATGGCGATGCCGGAGCATATTACTTTGCAGGCGGGCAGCCATAATAATCTAGACACCCGACAGCAGCAAGAAAGCGAGAGCTTCGTGCAGGCGCTGGGTCATTTGCGCGCCAATCATGATTTCGTGGTCGTCGATTGCCCGGGCTCGGATAGCTATTTATCGCGCTTGGGCCATGCCTCGGCCGATACGTTAATCACCCCGATGAACGAGAGTTTTGTCGATGTCGACCTATTGGCGACCCTCGACCCCAATACGCTGGAGATATCGGGCCCGAGCATTTATGCCGAGATGGTCTGGTCGTGTCGGCAGGCGCGGGTTCAGGCCAATGGGGCGGCCATTGATTGGGTGGTGTTGAGAAACCGCACGAGCCATATTCACGCCAAAAACCGCAAGCGCGTCGAGGCCACCCTCGAGGCGCTGGCCACCCGACTGGCTTTTCGCCAAATCGACGGATTATCGGAACGCGTGGTGTTTCGAGAAATGTTTCCCGCAGGGCTCACGTTGCTCGACCTCACTTCGGAAGAAGCCAATGCCAGTTTAACCATGAGCCATGTGGCGGCGCGCGCCGAAGTGAAAGCGCTGCTCAACGGCTTAAAGCTGCCCGGCCTTGCCATGCCGGAGGCCAGCTAATGGCTTATTTACTGCTCGGCGCTGTGGCGGTGATTGCGCTTTTGCTTGTATCGCGCAGCCTATCGCGATTGTCGCGCCGCGCGCTTATTTTGACCGGTTGGATTAGCGTCTTGATTTTGGCCATTACCGCTGTGGTTATATTTGTTATGGCTGGGCGCTTTGCCCTCGCCGCGCCCGCCGGGGCTTTGGCGCTTTGGGGCATGCGGGCTTATTTGCTGGCGCGTCAAATTAAAGCCAGTGCAGGGGGCAAGTCGCAAAACGCGCCCTCCAAGGCCCATATGGCCATGGATAAAGCCGAAGCGCTGGAAATTTTAGGGCTGGAGGCGACGGCGTCTCCGGCCGATATCGAGGCCGCCTATAAATCCTTGATTGTCAAAAACCACCCCGACCAAGGCGGCACCGATTGGCTGGCCGCGCGGCTCAACGAAGCACGCAGTATTTTGCTCGACGATTAAGGGGCAATCGGCAGGCAGCTGGGCGTCACTTCTAAGAGACTGCGGCACAGGCGGAAAGCTTGCGGCTCCGATAGATTAGCAAATCGCGCGCGATACATCGGCTTGCCATTTCTTTCGATGGGCTCTGCCGAGCCTTGTGAATTTTCCAATTGCGGCCCCAAGACACGGCGAATGCGCTGCAATTGGCTATAGGCGTGTACGGAGGCCGAAAAAGCACCCACTTGAATTTTCCAATCGCGGGGTAAATCGGCCAACACCAGCCCTTGCGTTGGCTTGGCGAGCTCTGTGGCTGGCGTGTCGAGCCATTGGGCGGCTTGGCGCAATTTAGCGCTATTGGGTTTGGCTTTCGCGACATAGGTTTGGGCGCGGGGCAGGCTTCTATCGGCCAGCGATATCGCATGGCGATCGCGCGCGGCGGCGGAACTGCCGCCGATGATGACGATGATGATACGTTTATTATCGCGTTGCACGGCGGTGGCAATATTATAGCCGGAGGCGCGAATATATCCGGTTTTCATGCCAATGGCGCCCGATAGACGTCGCAACACGCGGTTATGGCTTCGGTATTTTTTGCCGTCAAAAGTAAATCCGGTGGTTTGCCAAAGGCTTTCGAATTGCGGAAAATCAGTCAGCAGCGCTTGCGCCAATTTGGCCATATCGCGCGCCGTGCTTTGCTGGCGCCAATGATAAAGCCCCGAGGCATTGACGAAGCTCGTGTCATATAATCCCAGCTCGCGGGCTTTTTGCGACATGCGGCGGGCAAATTTATCTTCCGAGCCCGAAATATGTTCGGCGATGGCGGTAGCCACATCATTGGCAGATTTCACCAAAAGGGCTTTCATGGCGGTTTTGGCGGCGATGGTTCTTCCGGCTTTCAATCCCAATCGACTGGCCGGTTGGCGGGCCGCTTTGTTTGACACATAAATTGGCGTTTCGGGGCTCAGGCGACCGGCTTCTATCTCTTCAAACACAATATACAGGCTCATGAGTTTGGTGAGGCTGGCAGGATATCGGCTTTGGGACGCGCGATATTGCTGCAAACTGCGCCCATTTGTGGCGTCTATCACAATCGAAGAAAATGGCGCCGCGCTGGCGCTAGACGAAAACCCCCAGATGAAACAGAGACTTAAAACAAAAACGTTAAAAAACACATGACGCACGGAATCACTCCTCAAGCCAACATAATAGCAAGTTGCCCTTGTGTTGGGAATGAAGCACCCTATCTCATATAGACAGGGGCATGGGTTTTGCTTGATGAAAAGGCCAATGCAGAGGTAAAATTAGCACATGGTAGAAAAACACAGGATGGAAGAGATTTTGCGTAAAACAATCGCGCCTTTAAACATGGCCAAAGGCGAAGATGGGCGCGATGAAGGACGCGATGGCGAAAGCGGCACCGCCACTTTGACTCGCACCAAAACGCAAAAACCGTCGATGTATAAAGTGCTTCTTTTGAACGATGATTATACGCCGATGGAATTCGTGATTTATGTTCTGCAGCGATTTTTTTCCAAGAGTGCCGAAGATGCAACCAAAGTGATGCTGCATGTGCATCAAACTGGAGTTGGGATTTGCGGCGTGTTTACCTATGAAGTTGCGGAAACAAAAGTAACCCAAGTTATGGATATGGCACGGCAGCACGACCATCCGCTGCAATGCACAATGGAAAAAGATTAGATTTACAGGAGCGCGGCGTGCCGGCATTTTCAAAAGACTTAGAACAAGGATTACACCGCGCATTGGTGCTGGCCAATGACCGGGCGCATGAATATGCCACGTTAGAGCATTTGCTACTGGCGCTCATCGAAGACCCAGATGGTCTGGCGGTGATGGAAGCCTGCGGCGTTAACGTCGAGCTGCTGCGCCAAAACCTAGAGCATTATATCGACACAGAATTGACCGGTTTGGTGGTGGAAGATGACGAAGACTGCAAACCCACGGCAGGGTTTCAGCGGGTCATTCAGCGCGCCGTTATTCATGTGCAAAGCTCGGGCCGCGATGAGGTGACGGGCGCCAATGTTTTGGTCGCCATGTTTGCCGAGCGCGAAAGCCATGCCGCTTACTTCTTGCAAGAACAAGAAATGACCCGCTATGACGCGGTTAATTTCATCTCGCATGGGGTCGCCAAAACACCGGGCAAAAGCGAAAGCCGCCCCGTCGATGGCGTGAGCGATTTAGACGATGAGCCAAGCGGCGTCGCCGACGGCGAGGCCTTGGCCGCCTATTGCATCAACCTGAACGACAAAGCCCGCGATGGCAAAGTCGACCCGCTTATCGGGCGCAGCAAAGAAGTCTCGCGCGCCATTCAAATTCTATGCCGCCGCAGTAAAAACAATCCGCTGCTGGTCGGCGACCCCGGGGTTGGGAAAACCGCGATTGCGGAAGGTCTGGCGCGTAAAATCATCGAAGGCGATGTGCCCGATGTGTTGCAAGATAATGTGATTTATTCGCTCGATATGGGCGTTCTGCTGGCCGGCACGCGCTATCGAGGCGACTTCGAGGAACGCTTGAAGCAAATCATGTCAGAACTTGAAGATAAGCCGGAAGCGGTTCTTTTCATTGATGAAATTCATACCATCATCGGCGCTGGCGCGACCTCGGGCGGGGCTATGGATGCCTCTAACCTGTTGAAACCTGCCCTGCAAGGCGGCAGCCTGCGCTGCATGGGCTCGACGACCTATAAAGAGTTCCGTCAGCATTTTGAAAAAGACCGGGCCTTGGCGCGTCGGTTTCAAAAAATTGATGTTATCGAGCCAAGCGTGCCGGATACGATTAAAATTCTGCAAGGTCTGAAATCATATTACGAAGACTTCCACGACGTGCGCTACACCAATGATGCCATTAAGGCGGCGGTCGAACTTTCGTCGCGTTATATGGCCGACCGCAAATTGCCCGATAAGGCCATCGACGTCATCGACGAAGTGGGGGCGGCACAAATGTTGCTGTCGGCTTCGAAGCGCAAAAAAACCATCAGCGTGAAAGACATAGAAGCGACCATCGCCACGATGGCGCGGATACCGCCGAAAACCGTTTCCAAAGACGATACCGAAAAACTCAAAGGTCTCGACGTGACGCTAAAGCGCGTGGTGTTTGGCCAAGACGATGCCATTGGGGCTTTGGCGGCTTCCATTAAATTATCGCGGGCCGGTTTGCGCGAGCCGGAAAAACCCATCGGCAGCTATTTATTCTCGGGGCCGACGGGCGTCGGCAAAACCGAAGTGGCGCGTCAATTGGCGTCGGCTTTGGGCGTTGAATTGCTGCGTTTTGATATGTCGGAATATATGGAACGCCATACGGTGTCGCGCTTGCTGGGTGCGCCTCCTGGATATGTGGGCTACGACCAAGGCGGTTTGTTGACCGATGGCGTCGACCAAAATCCGCATTGCGTGTTGCTGCTCGACGAGATTGAGAAAGCCCATCCCGACCTTTTCAACATCTTGTTGCAAGTGATGGACCACGGCAGCTTGACCGATGCCAATGGCCGCAAAGTCGATTTCCGCAATGTGGTGTTGATCATGACCACCAATGCGGGCGCCTCGGATATGGCGAAAGAGCCCATGGGCTTTGGCCGCGTGAAGCGCGAAGGCGAAGACAGCGAAGCCATCAATCGCATGTTCACACCAGAGTTCCGCAATCGCTTAGACGCCGTTGTGCCGTTCAACAATCTGCCATCGGAAGTGGTGGTGCGTGTGGTTGAGAAATTTATCCTCGAGCTGGAAATGCAATTATCCGACCGCAATGTGATTATTGACGTCAGCCGTAAAGCGATGAATTGGCTGGTCGACAAAGGATATGATTTGCAAATGGGCGCCCGACCGATGGCGCGTATTATTCAAGAAAACATCAAGAAACCACTGGCCGATGAACTGCTGTTCGGCAAGCTGAAAAAGGGCGGCTTGGTGACCGTGGACCTCGATAAAAAGGGCAAGCTGACGTTTACTTATGCCGAGGATAAGCCAAGTAAAAAGAGCAAAAACCCAAGCGAGAAAGTGAATTAGGCGCGGCTAAATCTCGGCCCGAATTTTCTCGGCCAAGGCAGCCAGCACGTCCATATCTTCGGGATCGCGGGCATGAAACTTTAGCTCTAGCCCTTGATGGCGCGGCAGAATATGCATGTGATAATGCGGCACGGTTTGGCCGGCGTGCGATGAATTTAATTGCGCCATCATAAAGCCGGGCGCATCGACGGCCTTGATAATGGCCGGCGCTAAAATCTTCGCCGTCGCCATCACACTGGCCGCCGCCTCTGGCGTTAAATCAAGAAAAGTAACGGCCGCCTGTTTGGGTATCACCAAAGCATGGCCAGCCACTTGCGGCATGATATCCATGAAAGCCAGCGTCGCCTCATCTTCGTAAAGCTTGATGCTGGGCAGCTCGCCGCGCAGGATTTTAGCGAAAATATTCTGCTCGTCATAAGCATCGGTAAGATTAATCATCTTGGCTCTCCTGTGGTTTTTTAAACGGTGTGTGCTGGCTCAGCACTTTCATATCATTGTCTACATATTGGCGTTCCGATTCAAGATAATCGCCAACCGCTTGGCGCAATCCTTCATGGGTAATGAAATGGCTAGAATAGGTGCGATGGGGGGCATAGCCACGCGCCAGCTTGTGCGTGCCTTGGGCGCCCGCCTCGACGCGCGCCAAGCCCCGCGCGATAGCAAAGTCGATGGCTTGGTAATAACAAACCTCAAAATGCAAAAACGGATGGTCTTCGATGCAGCCCCAATTGCGGCCATAAAGCGTATCGCCGCCAATGAAGTTCAGCGCGCCAGCAATATAGCGGCCTTCGCGTTTGGCCATAATCAGCAGCGTGTCGTCGGCCATCGTCTGCTGGATGCGGGTAAAGAAATCGCGGGTTAAATAGGGCGTGCCCCATTTTCGATGGCCAGTGTCGATGTAAAAATGGAAAAACGCATCCCAATGTTCGTCGCGCAATTGCGCGCCCGTCAGGGCCTCAATCTCAATGCCGTTTTCCAGCGCCTTGGCGCGCTCTTTGCGTAAGTTCTTGCGTTTGCGCGAGGCCATGGCATCCAAAAACGCGTCAAAGCTTGGGTAGCCGTCATTTTGCCAATGAAACTGCTGGTCGGTGCGTTGCAAGAAACCTTGCGCGCCCAGTGCCTCCCAATCGCTCTCGGGCAGAAAATTTATATGCAGGGAAGACGCATCGAGCTTGTTCAAAAGCGTCAGGGCGGCGGCGAGGAGTTGCTGGGTGTGCACCTCTTGCTGGGGGCCCGGTTTGACCAAAAGCCGACGTCCGCTGGCGGGGGTAAAAGGAACGGCGCTTAATAATTTCGGATAATAATTTCCGCCCGCGCGATGAAAAGCATCGGCCCAGCCATAGTCGAAAATATATTCGCCTTGGCTATGGTCTTTGAGATACAGCGGCATGACGGCGATAACCTCGCCCGCCTCGCTTTCCAAAATCAAATGCTGGCCCAGCCATCCGGTCTCGGCAGTGGCCGAGCCGCTTTCTTCCATGGCCAATAAAAACGCATGGCGCAAAAACGGACTGTAAACCGCTTCTGGCGGATTGGCGCAAGCGTCCCATGCCTCTGGCGCGACAAGGTTGAGGCTGGAAATCACGCGAACTTGAACGGGCGGGGCGTCGCTCATGTTTTGGCGTCACCTTCTATTTCGACGATGGCATCTATCTCGACCGCCCAGCCCATCGGCAAAGCGCTCACCCCCACGGCGGTGCGGCTATGCACCCCGCGCGCGCCGAAAAGCTCGAATAATAAATCAGAGGCGCCATTTATCACCGCGGGCTGATGGGTGAAATCGGCGGTTGAATTAACAAAGCCGTTGAGCCGGATGATTTGGCGCAGTCGGTCGAAATCGCCCTCCAAGGCGTCTTTCAAACGGGCAACAATATTAAGCCCGCAAATTTGGGCGGCTCGGTGTCCGTCGTCGATTTCCAGCCCGTCGCCCAAACAGCCTTTGATGGCGACACCGCTGGCACTGACGGGGCCCTGACCCGATATCAGCAGCAGATTGCCGGTCTGAACATAGGGCACATAAGCCCCCAAGGGCGCGGCGGGGGCGGGCAGGGTAAGGCCCATAGCGTCTAAAAGACTGTCGATACTGGCGGTGGGTTTGCTCATATGCGCCTCATACTGCGGAAATATTACGCCCCAGCTTACCCCAATTCGGCAAGCGGCTAAAGGCCACGTCCCTTTTTGATGCTGTCTTTGCCGAATTTATCGCGCAACACATCCATCGCTTGTTCGGCGGCTTTGCGGCGCGCCTTATCGGGGTCGCCGAGGTCTAAGGGGTCGGCCAGTTTTTCATCTACCAGACCGGCCAAGCCGATGCCGATGAGGCGAAAGCGAGTGCCCGGTTTTTCGGCCAAAACCTGATGCAGCATGTCGCGCCCTTGCTCGAAAATCACATCGGCCAATTGCGTGGGGTTGGATAACGCGCGACTGCGGGTCAATGAGGACAGGCGGTCGGCTTTCATTTTTAAAACCAGCGTTTTGCCCGCCACCGCTTTGGCCTTGCAGCGCGCGGCGGTGCGTTCGGAGAGATGCCATAAATGTTTTTCCAAAGCGACGGCGTCTGACAAGTCTTCGCTAAATGTGGTTTCGCTGGAAATAGATTTTGCTGCCGCGCGCGGCGTCACGGCTCGATTGTCCTGCCCTTTGGCAAGGCGGGCAAGGCGCAGACCCGTGGCTTCATAGCGGCGGGCCAATTCGCTCTCGTCGATTTTTTGCAATTGCGAGATTTGACGAATGCCATCGCGCGCCAATCGGGCCTGCATCGCTTTGCCAACGCCCCAAATGGCGCTTACGGGAAGGGCGGCCAGCGTGTCTAACGTCTCGGCTTGGCCAATAATCGAAAAGCCCCGCGGTTTATCAAAATCAGACGATAATTTGGCGAGGAATTTATTATGGCTCAGCCCAATGGACACGGTAATGCCAATTTCGCGTTCGATACGATGCACTAATTTCAGCAGGCTTAAGGCTGGCGCGCCGCCATGCAATCGCTCGGTGCCGCGCAAATCCATAAACGCCTCATCGATGGAAAGCGGCTCCACCAGCGGGGTCAGCTCCTGCATCAGCGCGCGCACTTCGCGCCCCACGCGGCCATATTTCTCCATGTCGGGCTTGATAATCACCGCATCGGGGCAGGCTTTGGTGGCTTGAAACATCGGCATGGCCGAATGCACCCCGTGAATGCGCGCGATATAGCAACACGTCGACACAACGCCTCGTCGCCCGCCGCCAATGATGACCGGCCTATCGTTCAGCTCTGGGTTATCGCGTTTCTCGACGGCGGCATAAAACGCATCGCAATCGAGATGGGCGACGCCCAATTGGGTAAGCTCGGCGTGTTTTAAAAGCCGTGGGGAGCCGCAAGCGGGGCAGCGGCGGGTGTGTCGCGCCACTTTGTCCAAAGTCGCGCAATCGCGACATAAACTGTCGAGACTGTCCGGCGGGTCGTTGTTAGCGGCTGCCGTGGTCGGCGATTTTCCCTGCGATGAAGTCATGTGCCTCGGCCCAAATATCGATACGTGCGGTCGCGCCCTTGGCTTTGCTAATCAGTTTGGCAAGTCGCGGGTCGGCGATGAAATGGATGCAATTTATTTCCGGTGCGTGTTCCGCCACCGAGGTTATATTGTGGGGTATATCGTCGAGAAAGAAAACTGGCCCAGTGGTTTTATCGGCCAGCCATTTGGCGGCGGGGCCCTTGAGGCCAGAGTTCACCACCACGGGATAATCCATTCCATGGCTTTGCAGATTGGCAATGCGGGCGTCGCGATGCGCGCCGGGCAAATTGGTCAGCACAATAATTTGCGCCTCTTGCGACAGGCGAGACAAACTGTCCGCGGCACCCTCGGCGGCCTCAATATGGGGCGTTTCGGAGGCAAAGAAATCGTCAATAAGCGTTGGCACTTGCACGGGCTCATTGGTCTCGCGAGATTTAATATTGCTGCTCAAGGCAAAACTACTGAGGTCAATCCACAATCCCAAAGTCTCTAAATAATGCTCCACGCGCTGCATGAATTTCAGCAAGACTTCATCGGCGTCGGTGATGATAAGCGGGCGCGTGGCATCGAGGGACAGGGTCTCGAGTTGTTGCAAAGTATCGGCGGAAATCTCGCCTTTGGGGTCACTCATAATACGCGTCTTTCGGGTTCATATGGGGTCACGTCCAATGCGGCAGGTCGCCGCCAGGCAGGGCGGCGCGCGCCCGCGCGGGGGCTTCGGGGTCGATCTCAAAAGCATCGCAAAATTCGGTCAGCAGCGCTTCGTCGGAGAGGTAAAATTCCAAAATACCCGCCAGCATTTCTGGGTCGCCCGCGCGCTCGACAATGTCGCCTTGGGCCATGCCCGTGAGGCCCGAAAAACGGTCCATCATTTCATCGAGACTGGCGAGATAGGTCAGCGCTTTCAGGGCTAGAATTTCGGCTTCATCTGTTTCCATGCGCCTATATTTAGCGCGTTCGCGAGGGGCGGCAATAGTTATCTGATATGCAGCTGTCCCAAACCAAAAAAGGCGCCCGCTAGGACGCCTTTCAAAAACAAAATCTCGGTTTACTTAATTTTGTTTTCTTTAAATTCCACGTGCTTGCGCACAACGGGATCGTATTTTTTGACGACCATTTTCTCGGTCATCGTGCGGGCATTTTTCTTGGTTACATAATAAAAACCAGTGCCTGCGGTGCTTTCCAGCTTAATTTTGACTGTGGTTGGTTTGGCCATCTTTTCAATCCTTAAAAACTTGGGGCGCAATCAGCGCGTGGCCGTGAAAATAGGCATTTCACGGTTAAAGTCAACCGATAAGCTACAGAAGGGTGATTAACGGTTTGCCATTTTTAAAGCGCACATAGGGAGCAGGGGCTTTGAGCTGCGCGGCGCGGTCTTTTTGCATCCGTTCCTCGACCATATCGATCACCGAACGGGTGATGGCGGGCAGGTCTAATTTGCGGGCTTTAGCGAGCGTCAGCCAATGTAAATCGAGCAATTCGCCGCTGGCTTTTTGCATCTCTTCCGGGTCGGTATGAATAAATTCGTCATAGACCATAAAAAACCGCGTATCGAAACGGCGCGACCGATGGGTGGGCGTTACGGCGCGGGCAATAAAATCCATTTTATCGAGCGGCGGCTCCACGCCATGGTCGAAATAAGCCTGCCAAACGGCATTGCCAGAGTGCAGTTGCTTTTTCGTTTTGCGGCCGATAATCAATCCCGTCTCTTCGTAGGTTTCGCGGATGGCAGCCAGTGCGAGACCGCGTAATTTATTGTCGCTGACGGTTTTAGCGGTCTCTTTACGAAGCCGTTTCATCACCGAGGCGCTGAGTTTTTTATTCACCACCAAACGCTGGTCGACATAATCGAGACGCCCGCCCGGGAAGACGAATTTATTCGGCATAAATTTATGACTGGCGGCGCGTTTGCCCATTAAAATTTTCGGCTCCTTGTCGCTTTGGCGCACCACAATCAGCGTCGAGGCTTCTTTCGGGCGCACGGCGGCGACATTGTCTTCGCGATATTCGCCCGGTCCGGTTGGGGTGCTGCCCTTGGGAGCGGTAATTTTTCTTTTAGCCATGCGCGTCATCCTTTGCATTTTCGGGCTTTGTGTCTTCGGGCTTTGCGTCTTCAGGCGCAAACCCATGTAACTCCAGCGCCCATTGCAGGCCAACCACCGCGCCTTTGACGATGGGGAGAGAGATTAGACTGATAACTATAGACAGGATTCCAAAAATGAAAGCATGTACATAAAGCGGCGGCATATAGCTGCGCTCGACAATCAGCGCCACCGGCACAATGATATGGCCGACAATGAAAATGGTAAAATAAGGCGGCGCGTCATCGGCTTGATGGCCCCCTAAATGCAGGCCGCACGCGGAACACGTCTCGCTGACTTTTAGATATTTGTGAAACATGGTTTTTTCCCCGCAAGCCGGGCACCGCCCGCGCGCCCCACGCCACATGGCGGGGCGTTTCAAGCGCTTCTCTACCATTATATCTTCGACACTCATCGGCTGCGTCTCCTGCTGCTACGGGTTGGCTTCTTGCTATTTTTGCTCGCCCCAGATTTTCGATAGGGGCCGCTTCCTCTCGACCCTCTCCCTGAGCCGCGTTTATGTTTCGGGATATCTTCTTGCGTGCCGCCCTCCAATAAAGCGAACAATAATCCACCTTGAATGGGAGTGGCTTCCACCAGTTCTACTTCCACGGTCTGGCCAATGCGGAAGGTCAGGCCCGTGGTGCCGCCGGTCATAAACATATTGCTGTCGTCGGCAAAAAACCGTTCTTCGCCAAGCCGAGAAATCGGGATAAGCCCTTCGGCGCCTGTATCCATCAGCGCGACGAATAAGCCGGCTCGCGACACGCCCGATATGCGCGCCGAGAAAGCATCGCCGATTTGCGTGGCCATATGGGCCGACATATAGCGCTCATTGGCGCTGCGCTCGGCTACCATGGCTTTGCGTTCGCTTATCGATATGGCTTCGGCGATAGCGTCTAATTGGTCGGCTTCTTCGGGGGTCTGGCCATCTTTGCCAAAGCCCAGAGCGGCAATCAGGGCGCGGTGGACAGTCAGGTCGGCATAGCGCCGAATGGGCGAGGTGAAATGTGCGTAGCGGCCCAAGTTAAGCCCAAAATGGCCAAGGTTGTCGGTGGCATAAACCGCCTGCGCTTGGGTGCGCAACACCGCCTCAGAAACGCTCGGGGCGTGCGGGCTGTCTTGCGCTTGCGCCATCAGCGAGTTGAATAAATGCGGCAAGAGGGTTTGGCCCAAATTAACTTTCACCCCCATGGGACGCAGAAAATCAGCCAGCGATTTCACCCGTTCATCGGGCGGCGTATCATGCACACGATACATCAACCGACGTTTGTGTTTTTCCAAAGTCTCCGCCGCACAGACATTGGCCGAGACCATCATCTCTTCGATGAGCTTATGCGCTTCCAGGGCAGGCGGGAAATAAATCCGCGAGATTTTCCCCTTATCATCCATCTCCACGCGTCGCTCGGGCCGATTGATGCGCAGAGGCTCGCGCGCATCGCGGGCCACCGCCATGGCCTGATAGGCCCGCCAGAGCGGCTGCAAAACTTTATCATCCATGGCCGCAAAAGCTTCTTCCACGTCGCCGTCAAAAGCTTTTTGCGCTTGGGCATAGCTCAATTTGGCGGCCGAACGCATCAGGCCACGGAAAAATTCATGCGCCCGTTTCTTGCCATCCTCGCCAATCACCATACGAACGGCTAAGCACGGGCGGGTTTCTTTTTCGCGCAAGGAGCATAAGTCGGTGGAAAGCCGTTCGGGCAACATGGGCACCACGCGGTCGGGCATATAAACCGAATTGCCGCGCTTTCTCGCTTCCGCATCCATCTCGCTATTGGGCGTCACATAGGCGGCCACATCGGCGATGGCCACCCAGACGATATGCCCGTTCGGATTGCTCGGGTCGCTATCGGGCTCGGCATAAACGGCGTCATCATGGTCGCGGGCATCGGGCGGGTCGATGGTCAAAAAGGGAATATGGGTTAAATCTTCGCGCCCCTTTGGGCTGGCTTGTTTTACGGCCTCGGATTCGGCCACCACGGCATCGGGAAAAACAACCCGAATGCCTTGCTCGGCAATCGCCAGCAACGAGAAAGCATGCGGGTCGCTGGCTTTGCCAATATTATCGACCATGCGTGCGCGCTTGGCGCCCATGCGACGTGCCGCTATTTTTTCGCACGCCAGTAAGTCGCCATGTTCGGCCTTGGTGTCGTCTTCGAGCTTATAATCATAGCGCTCGCGTCGGTCGGCGGGCACGAGCCACAGCCCGTCGGGGCGCTCTCGCACCACGCCAAATAATGTGCCTTCCTCGCCGCCTAATTTGCGGATAACCCGCGCGGTATATTTATATTTGCTCTTTTTAAAAAGCCGCACCAGCGCCACATCGCCGGGCGAGACCGGCGGGGAGGGGCGATGGCGTTTCGACTTGGGCGCGCTGTCGTCTATCTCGATCATTGGGTCATCTTCGCCGTCTAACAAGCCGCCTTCGAGGCGGGCGCGGGCTTGCAGGTAACCATATTTATTGCGTCCGATAATTTGCACAACGCAGACGTTGGGCAGCTCACCCGCGCGACGCAGGCCGCCTTTGCGGCTGCCATCCAACAGGCCTTCGGCGGCCAATTCGCGCAACATGCGTTTTAACGGAATGCGGTCTTCGCCTTTTATGTTGAAGGCTTTGGCAATGTCGCGCTTGGCCACTTTGCCATCTTGCTCGGCGACGAATTTTAACACTTCATCGCGCGTTGGCAATTTCGCCATTAGGCTTCCTTTTTAGGCGAGGCTTTTTTTGCCGGCTTCTTTTTGGCCGTCTTTTTAGCGGGTGCCTTTTTCTTCGGCGCGGCTTTTTTGCGCTTCTTGGCAGGGCCCTTTGCAATCCGCGCCGCGATGAGCTCTAGCCCGCGTTCGAGGGTCAATTGTTCCGGGTTTTCATCCTTGGGAATGGTCGCGTTTACTTTGTCGTATTTCACATAGGGGCCAAAGCGACCATCCATCACGCGCACGGGTTTTTGGTCGTCGGGGTGTTCGCCCAACTCGCTAATCACGCTGCCGCCCTGGGCGCGAGCGGGGCCTTTGGCCTTGCGCTCGGCAATCACGGTGACGGCGCGGTTGACGCCAATGTCAAATACTTCGTCGGGCGTCTCCAGGCTGGCCGATTGTTTGCCAGCTTTCACATAAGGGCCATAGCGGCCAATATCAGCCATAATCTCATCGCCCGTCTCTGGGTGAACCCCCACAAGGCGCGGCAAAGACAAAAGCTTCAGCGCATAATCCAGCTGCATTTCCTGCGGCGTCTTGCCTTTGGGAATGCCAGCGCGTTTTGGTTTTTCTTCCGTATCCCCGGTGTCGCCCAATTGGATATAGGGGCCGAAGCGGCCATTTTTCACATGCACATCTAATTTGGTCTCAGGGTCTTGACCCAAAATCCGTTCGATGTCGCCTTGCTCGGCCTGTTCGCCAGCAAACGGGCGGGTGAAGCCGCAATCGGGGTAGCGGGTGCAGCCCACAAAGGCGCCAAAACGACCGGTTTTTAGGCTCAAGCCACCTTCGCCACATTTCGGGCAGACGCGCGGGTCGCCGTCGCCCGTATCTTTAAAGATGTGCTTGCCGAGAACCTCGTTCATCGTGTCGAGAATTTGCGTATTGCGAATTTCCATCGTGGTTTCCACCGTGCGATGGAAATCTTCCCAGAAGCGCGCCAACACATCTTTATAGCTCATGGTGCCTGCCGACACTTTATCGAGGTCGGCCTCTAGGCTGGCGGTAAAATCATATTCCACATAGCGGTCGAAAAAGTTTTCGAGGAAAGCGATAACCAAACGGCCTTTGTCTTGCGGCACGAAACGGTTTCGATCCATCACCACATAATCGCGGTCTCGCAGCACGCTCAACACGCTGGCATAAGTGGAAGGGCGGCCAATGCTCAGCTCTTCCATGCGCTTGACCAAAGTGGCTTCGCTAAAGCGCGGCGGCGGCTCGGTGAAATGTTGTTCGGGCGAAATTTTGGCCACGCTCACGGCTTCGCCTTCGTTCACTTGCGGCAGGCGGGGGCCATCTTTTTGGTCGGCCTCATCGTCCTTGCCTTCTTCGTATAGTTTCAAGAAACCAGAGAAGGTTATCACCGTGCCAGAGGCGCGCAGTCCGGTAACGCCATCGGCGCCCGAAATGGTAATCGTGGTGCGCTGCACGCGGGCATTTTCCATTTGCGAGGCCATCGTGCGTTTCCAAATTAGCGCATATAATTTGGCTTGGTCGCCGTCTAAATAGGCGCCCATGTCTTCTGGCCGACGCGCCAAACTGGTGGGGCGAATGGCTTCATGCGCCTCTTGCGCATTGGCCGCTTTGGTCTCATAGAGGCGCGGTTTTTCTGGCAAATATTCGGCGCCAAATACATCTGCGATGACGTCGCGGGTTTCACTAATCGCCTCGGGGGCGATTTGCGTGCCATCGGTCCGCATATAGGTAATCAGGCCGGTTTCTTCGCCGTTGATGGTCATGCCTTGATAGAGAAGCTGCGCCACTTGCATGGTGCGCTTGGCGTTAAAGCCAAGCTTGCGGCTGGCTTCTTGCTGCAAGGTGGAGGTGGTAAAGGGCGCAGACGGATTGCGCTGACCGGGCTTGCTCTCAATTTTCTCAATCGTAAAGCTGGTATTGGCAATGGCCGCTTCGGCCTCGCGCGCCGCCGCCTCATCCACCAGCGAGAACTTATCCAGCTTCTCGCCTTTATGGATGACCAAGCGGGTCGGCAGGGGCTGATGATCGGCGGTGGTTAAATCTGTATCGACCGACCAATATTCGCGCGGGTTAAACTGTTCTATCTCTATTTCGCGTTCGCAAATCAAGCGCAAGGCCACCGATTGCACCCGCCCGGCCGAGCGCGAGCCCGGCAGTTTGCGCCACAGAACGGGCGATAAATTAAAGCCCACCAGATAATCCAAGGCACGGCGCGCCAAATAGGCGTCGACCAGTTTTTCGTCGATTTGGCGCGGATTGGCCATGGCTTCTAAAACAGATTTTTTGGTAATCGCGTTAAACACCACGCGGCTGACGGGCTTATCGCCCAGCACTTTTTTCTTCCGCAACACTTCCAGCACATGCCAGCTAATGGCTTCGCCTTCGCGGTCGGGGTCGGTGGCGAGCACAAGGCTATCGGCGCCCTTTACCGCTTTGGCAATATCGCTCAAGCGTTTTTTGGCGTCGCCTTGTTCTTCCCATTTCATTTCGAAATCATTGTCGGTATCGACCGAGCCATTTTTTTCTGGCAAATCGCGAACATGGCCAAAGGAGGCAAGGACGATAAAGTCCTTCCCCAGATATTTATTGATGGTCTTCGCCTTGGCTGGCGATTCAACAATAACAACTTCCATTTTAGGCTCCAAAAGCTTATTCGGTGCGCATCATATGGTCAAAATTAGCCCATCTGTCAAATCGCGCGTTTTGCGTTCTCTCTATATAAGGCAAATTTTGCCGCCCGGTTCTTGCGTCAATCGACCCGCAAGGTCTAACTCCAATAAGATTAAATGAACTTGGGGAACGGGCATTTTTGATTGTTCAATCAGGGCATCGACGCTCATTGGCACAGGCCCCATCAGCTCGATAAGGGCTTGCCGATCGGCGTCGTCAATCGACGGCGGTGCGCTGGGGGCGGACAAGAAGGCTTTAGGGCGGGCGTCCATCTCAGGCCGCTCGATCAGCGGGCGAAGCAGACCCATCACATCTTCGGCGGTTTCGATGAGGCTGGCGCCATCGCGCAATAGATTATTGGAGCCAAGGCAACGCGCATCTAGCGGCGAGCCCGGCACGGCCATAACTTCGCGTCCCTGTTCGCCCGCAAAACGCGCGGTGATTAAAGAGCCAGAGCGGCGCGCTGCCTCCACCACAATCACGCCCAGCGACAGCCCCGAGATGATGCGATTGCGGCGCGGAAACAGGCTGGCTTGCGGCGCCGTATCGGGCGGGTTTTCGGCCAATAATAGACCTTGTTCGATAATTTGAGCTTGAAGCTCCGCGTTCTCGCGCGGATAGGCATGGGCGGCGCCATTGCCCAAAACGGCGATGGTGCCTTGGCTCAAAGCGGCCCGATGCGCCGCGCCATCGACCCCGCGGGCCAAGCCAGAGACAATCATCATGCCACTTGCGCTCAGCGTTTCGGCGATTTGATGGGTGATTTTAAGCGCCGCCGCAGAAGCGTTTCGCGCCCCGACCATGGCGACCATTGGGCGTTCGAGCAAATGCGCGTGGCCATGCGCGGCAATCACTGGCGGGGCGTCGGGCAGGGCGGCCAAGGCGCTTGGGTAGTCGGGCGTGCTCCAAATCAAATAGTGTCCGCCCAGCTTTTGCGTGTCGCTATATTCTTGCTTGGCTTTGGCTAAGGAATAGGCTTTGAGAGGCCGCGATCGTCCGCCACGCGCCGAGAGCTCCGGCAGGGCTTCCAGCGCCCTTTCGCTGTCGCCATAAAGGCGCATCAGGCGTTGAAAGGTAACTGGCCCAATTTTCTCGGTTCGCGCGAGACGCAAATAAGCCAATTGCTCGTTCAGCGGCAAGCTCAAAACGTGCCTCGGTCAATGACTATCATGCGCACGGCAGACCTCTCTCTTTATTCTTATTATGGGCCGACCTTATTTTTAAGGTGCGGGTAGAGATGTTTCCTTTTGGCTATTGGCCGATTTTGGGTTCGGTGCCGGCGCGCAAACGCGAGATGTTTTCGCGGTGCGCCCATAGCGACAGACCGACCATAATCAGCGTGAAGCCAAGGCTGCCATATTCGCCCAAAAAGGCCAAAAGCGGCAGGCTCAAAAGCAGCGCCGTGAGGGCGGCCAAGGAGGACTTACGAAACACAAGGGCCATCGCCAACCACGTCAGCAAAAACACGATGCCGGTCATCGGCGACATAATCAACATGGCGCCAATGAAAACCGCAACACCTTTGCCGCCTTTGAAATTCAGCCAGACGGGAAACAAATGTCCAACGAAAGCGGCCAGCCCAGCGAAGAAAGCGGCTTGGTCATTGCCCAAGCGCCAGACCAGCGCCACAGCCAGCGCGCCTTTGGCGGCATCGGCCAAGAGCGTCGCCAGCGCTAAAATTTTGCTGCCCGCGCGCAAAACATTGGTCGCGCCAATGTTGCCGGAGCCAATATCGCGAATATCGCCTTTGCCGCCGATACGGGTGAAAATCAGACCAAAGGGAACCGAACCAAGCAGGTAGCCAAAGCCGCCCGCCAATAAAATTATAACAACATCACTCATGGTTTATCTCCCTCATGGTTTATCTATCGGTGCACGTGGCAAACCGTTAGGAAAGGTTGAAGACCGCTTCGCCATTGACATAAGTGGCATAGACGCGGCCCTGAACTTTTCGTCGGTCGATTGCAGCATTTTGTGACTTCGAACGCAAGGCAGCGGCGTCAACAATCCAAGGCTCGCCCAAATCGACAATGGCGAAATCGGCGGCCTCGCCAACCGCCAGACTGCCGCCCTTGAGGCCCAGCAATTCGGCGGGGCGTTGGGTGACGCAAGCCAGCAAACGGGCAAGGTCGAGCTCATTAGCATGGTGCAAAGTCAAAAGCCCCGCCAGCAGAGTTTCCACGCCCACCGTGCCATAGGCGGCTTGGGCGAAAGGTTGGCGTTTGGCTTCGGCGTCTTGCGGGTTATGGCCAGAGACCACAACATCAATCGTGCCATCGGCGACGCCGAGGATGAGCGCAAGCCGGTCTTCTTCGCTGCGCAGGGGCGGCGATAATTTGGCGAAACTGCGATAATTTTCAACGTCGTTTTGATTGAGCATTAAATGCGTGGCGGAAACGCCGCAAGAAACCGAGACACCGCGTTTTTTCGCGGCGCGAATGGTTTCCACACTCTCGGCGGAAGAAATTTGCGAAATATGATAGCGCCCGCCGGTTAGCTCGACGAGGCGCAAGTCGCGGTCAATCATCGTGGTTTCGGCGGCGGCGGGAATGCCCGCCAGGCCAAGCCGGGTGGCCAGCTCGCCCTCGTGCATAACGCCCGCGCTTTGCAAATCTTGGTCCATGGCGTGCTGCACAATCAAGGCGTCGAAATTGGCCGCATAAGACAGAGCGCGACGCATGGTCAGCGCATTCATCACGGCGCGGTCGCCATCGGTAAAGGCCACGGCGCCCGCTTCGCGCAGCAATCCGAACTCGGTCATATGCAGGCCGAGGCAGCCTTTGGTCAAAGCGGCCATCGGGTGAACGCGCACAATCGCCGTGTCGCGGGCGCGGCGCGAAATGAAATCGACCAAAGCCGCATCATCAATCACCGGGTTGGTGTTGGGCATGGTAACCATGGCGGTAACGCCGCCCGCCGCCGCCGCTTGCGAGGCGGTGGCCAGGGTCTCGCGGTGTTCCTCGCCGGGCTCGCCGGTAAACACTTGCATGTCGATGAGGCCCGGCAAAATGGCTTTGCCTTGGCAATCGATAAGCTCGCATTCGGATGGAATATCCACCGATTTGCCAATGGCCACCACGTGATTATCGGCCGTTAGCAGGGTGCCAATTTCGTCCAGATTTTGGCTCGGGTCGATCAATCGGGCGTTGGTAAAAGCGCGGGGTAAAGACGTCATGACGGGCTTCCCCCTGCGTTGGGCAGATTGGCGGCCAAGGCTTCGAGCACTGCCATGCGAACCGCCACGCCCATTTCTACTTGGTCGCGGATGAGGCTAATGTCGCCATCATCGGCCACGGCGCTGTCAATCTCGACGCCGCGGTTCATGGGGCCGGGATGCATGACCAGCGCGCCGGGTTTGGCGAAGCTCAGCTTCTCGCGGTCGAGGCCATAGAGATGATAATATTCGCGAACCGACGGAATGAGCGCGCCTTGCATGCGTTCGTTTTGAATGCGCAACATCATCACAATATCGCATCCTGCAAGCCCTTCGCGCATATCGGTAAACACGCGGGCGCCCAATTGGGCCGCGCCCGCGGGCAGCAGGGTTTGTGGGCCGATGAGATGCACGGTGGCGCCCATACGGTTGAGCAATAATAGGTTCGAGCGGGCCACGCGACTGTGGCTAATGTCGCCACAAATGGCGACCCGCAGGCCTTCCAATTTGCCGAGCCGACGGCGAATGGTCAGCGCATCCAGCAGGGCTTGGGTGGGGTGTTCATGGGCACCATCGCCCGCGTTTAAAACAGCGCAGGAAACTTTTTGCGCCAGCAGAGCCACCGCGCCGCTATCGCCGTGACGCACCACCAAGAGGTCTGGGTTCATGGCGTTAAGCGTGGCGGCTGTGTCGAGCAAAGTCTCGCCTTTGTTCACGGCAGAGGCGGCGACGGACATATTCATGACATCGGCGCCCAGGCGTTTGCCAGCCAGCTCAAACGAGCTTTGCGTGCGGGTGGAGCTTTCAAAGAAAAGATTAATTTGCGTGCGCCCGCGCAAAGCCGAGGTCTTTTTATCGACCTGTCGGTTGTGCTCGACATAGGCATCTGCGGCATCTAGCAAATGGGTGATATCAGAAACAGAAAGACCTTCAATCCCGAGGAGATCGCGGTGCGCAAAAGCGCCCAGTGATTGCTTATCTGTCATTAAAATCCGATTATATACGGTGCGCGGCCAACCGAGGCAAGTGATTTAATCTTAAAACGTCCAGTTGAGCGTGAATTTGACCAGAGTGGAGACGTTGCTCTGACGCAGATATTGGCCCGCATCTGTCCACGGCAGGCCAGTGCCGCAATGAAAGCGGCGGCGAAACCCATCGTAGCAAGCTCGTTCGCTGACCTTGCCACCGAGTTTTAGCGCATCCTGCAAATGAAGCCCGACCACCATGCGCTGGCTGGTGGCCCATTGCGTCACCAAACCGAGCCCTAAGAAAGGGCGAGCCCGATATAAGGCAGCCCTATAGCCATTGTCGAAATGCATTGGCACTGTGACGCGCCAATTGGCGCTTTCATGCGCTAACCAGCCGAGCTTGGCGTTTATCTGCGGTCGTTTGGATTGATAGAGATGGCGCATATTATAGCGGTCTCCATTCAACGTGCGAAACCGCCCGTCCCAGACATAGGAGGTGCGATGGCGATCCTCGGCGTGCAAATAGTCGATGCGTTGTAAAATATCTCGTGGCGATAATCCAGCCGCTTGCGCCCCTGGCGCCCATAGCATGAGCACTATGAAGAGAAACCTCACTCCGATAGTCCATCAATCGGGGAGAGGGCGTTGATGACATTCAACTGGCCATGGCCGAATATTTCATCGACGCCTGGTGCGCCCAGGTCATCGGCCGATTGCAGCAAGACTTGTTTCAAATTGGCGCCATTGAGCGTTGGAAACTTTTGCCGCACCAAAGCGGCGGCCCCAACCACGCGCGGGGCGGCGAAGGATGTGCCGATGCCTTGCTGATAATAAAAAATATCGTCATGGGCGACGATGTAGTCGTTTTTCATGTCGCCGGCCGTGTGAGAATAAGGGGCTAGCGCTTTGGGTAGCCCGGTAATTTCCGATACACTTGAGGCGTCACTTAACGAGCCGACATAAAGCACTCGAGCCCCTGCGGTGGGCTCTGTTTCCCGAAGTTTTAAAATGGCCGCAGCTTGCAGATTGCAGGCGCCCGTTCCGTCACGGCAGAATTCCCCTTCATTGCCAGCACTAAAAACGAACAACATGTTTTCATCGTAGCTCGTGGTATCATTGATAGCTCCCGCCATATTGAGGAAGACGGGGTCTGTTAGTGTGCTGTCTATGGCAGACGCCCAGTCGGTATTTGAGTAAAGCCCGGGCGTGCCGCCGCAAGGAGCTGTATAATATCGCGAGATACCAAATGAATTATTAACAATATGAAAGCCATTGTCGCTGAAATATTGATATCCAGTTTGGGTCTGTTGGTGTTGCTGTAACGAAGACACATCACAGTCAAAGGTCAATTGTCGAGTTGCATGGGTCATTTCTGGAGAGACTTGATAGGTAACGCTGAGGGTGGCGTCTCCATGAGATAAATTTCGTCCAGAGACTTCGCTGGGTATTTCTTTGGTTGCGAAATCATCTAGGTGTCCTACTTTCACGCCGCGGCCTGTCCAGCCCATATCCCAGGCTGCTTCCGCGTTCGTATCTCTTGTGGCGACGAATGCGAGGGCGGAGGATTCCTCAAGAAGATCAATATTTGCCGTTGAATTAAGGTAGTCAGTGTTTTCGGAGCTTAACGGCAAGTGTTTATCCGACAGGAGAAAAGCTCTGAGCGCCCCCGCGGCGCTTGCATAGCCCGGGGGGGCAAGAACTTCCCTAGGTTCTATGCGTGTTGAAGGATTGGAAGTCTCAGATGTGCGGGGCTGGTCACTACTGCTGCCGCCGCCGCCACCACAGGCAGCAATAGCCAGCGTTAAGGAAAGCACAAGTATATTTTGAATAGACATTCTTCAGTCCTTTTTATTATTTTTATTTCAATTATTGTTAAGCAAACTTTTGGGGGCGTCAAGGGCGTGGCGTCTTGTTATAAAAACCTAGCTTATCCAAAAGCCGTTAACAAAAGCTTGCTCTATACCCCGTAGACCGCGTCAATGGCGCCTTGGAGGATATAGGCGGCGGCCATTTTGTCGATGACGTCGGCACGTTTGGCACGGCTGGTGTCGGCTTCTAAGAGGGTGCGCTCCACGGCCGCCGTGGATAAACGCTCATCCCATAGCAAGACGGGCAAGGCAGGAAACGTGTCTAAATTCGTCAGATTGCGCAAGAAAGCCTGCGTAGCCTGCACGCGCGGCCCCGCCGAGCCATCCATGTTTAACGGCAATCCCATCACCATGCCACCGACGCTTTCGGCCTCAATTATCTCGGCCAAAGCGGCGGCATCTGGGCCGAATTTTTTGCGCCGAATGGTGAAAAACGGCGTGGCGATTTTATGCTGGCTATCGCCCAGCGCTAAACCAATGGTTTTGCTGCCCAAATCGACCCCCATCAGGCGGCGGTTCGGCGCCAGAGCGTGCATCAGCTCGGCAGGGGTTTCGACAATTTGCATGCGCTTGGCATAGCATGCCTGCTGGCCAAAGTCATATTGCAGTTCATCTTGAAGTTCTGTGATGGCTTTGCTAGTTTCCGCCCTACACGAGCCCCCTAGCAAGCAAGTCTCGCCTTTAACGATATGAAAGTTAGATATGTCCGTAGATGAAAAAACCGTGCGCCGCATCGCCACGCTCGCCCGAATTGGGGTGCGTGAAGAGGAGCTTCCGGCGCTGGCCAAAGAGCTAAACACGATTATTGGCTTTGTCGAGCAATTGTCAGAAGTCGATACCGAGGGCGTGAAACCGTTTACCAGCCCGGTCGAAAACACCATGCGCTGGCGCGAAGATGCGGTCACCGATGGCGGCTATGCCGAGCAAGTGCTGGCCAATGCGCCAGCAAAAGATGATGAGTATTTCGCCGTGCCGAAAGTTGTAGAATAAAATGAGCAAATTAACTGATTTAAATCTGGCACAAGCGCGCGATGGGCTTGTCAGCAAAGCATTTTCGGCCGTGGAATTAACCCAAGCCCATATCGAGCGCGTCGAGGCCTCGGATAAATTAAACGCCTATGTTTTGAAGACGCCAGAAAAAGCCATGCAGATGGCCAAAGCCAGCGACGCCAAAATCGCCAGTGGCACCCATGGCCCCCTCGAAGGCTTGCCGATTGGGGTGAAAGATTTATTCTGCACCCAAGGTGTGCGGACCACCGCCAGCTCGAAAATTCTTGGCGATTTTATTCCGCCCTATGAAAGCACGGTGACGCAAAACCTATGGACCGATGGCGCGGTTCTGCTGGGCAAATTGAACAATGATGAATTTGCCATGGGCTCCTCCAATGAGACCTCCTGCTTTGGTCCGGTGAACAATCCTTATCAGGGCGCAAATGGCGAAAACCTTGTGCCCGGTGGCTCGTCGGGCGGCTCTTCGGCTGCGGTGGCGGCGCGCCTTGGCGTAGCAGCCACGGCCACAGACACCGGCGGCTCCATTCGCCAGCCAGCGGCGTTTACTGGCACCGTCGGCTTGAAACCCACTTATGGGCGATGCTCGCGCTGGGGGGTAGTGGCTTTTGCTTCGTCGCTAGACCAAGCGGGACCGATTACCCAAACCGTGCGCGATGCCGCCATTATGCTGGGCTCCATGGCAAGTTTCGATAGCCGCGACACCACGTCAGTGGCGCGCGACGTGCCCAATTATGAAGCCGCTTTGACGGGCAACATTAAGGGCTTGCGCGTTGGCATTCCGAAAGAATATCGCGTGGACACTATGCCCGCCGAAATTGAAGCGCTCTGGCAGCAGGGCATGGATTGGTTGAAACAGGCGGGGGCGGAGATTGTCGATGTCTCTCTGCCGCACACGAAATATGCTTTGCCAGCCTATTATATTATTGCGCCGGCCGAAGCCTCGTCGAATTTGGCGCGCTATGATGGGGTGCGCTATGGCGTGCGCCAAGAGGGTGTGGATATTGACGATATGTATGCCAATAGCCGCGCGGCAGGCTTTGGCGACGAAGTAAAACGCCGCGTTATGGTGGGCACTTATGCTTTATCGGCCGGCTATTATGACGCCTATTACGTCAAAGCTTTGCAAGTGCGCCGCCTCATCGCCGAAGACTTTAATCGGGCTTATGAAAAATGCGATGTGCTGCTGACGCCCACCACGCCTTCGGCGGCTTTTGCCGTGGGCAAAGAGGTCGAAGACCCGCTGGAAATGTATCTCAATGATGTATTTACCGTGACGGTTAATTTGGCTGGCCTGCCGGGCCTATCGGTGCCAGCAGGGCTGGATGCCCATGGCTTGCCGCTGGGGCTGCAATTAATTGGCAAGGCTTTTGACGAAGAACAATTGCTGCGCGTGGGCGAGGTGCTGGAAACAGCCGCTGGTTTCACGACGCGGCCCAACGAATGGTGGAGCGCATAATGGCGAGTAATCCAAATTTAATCGCCGGCGCAACCGGCGATTGGGAAGTGGTCATGGGGCTCGAGATTCATGCACAAATCGCGTCTCAGTCGAAATTGTTTTCGGGCGCGTCCACCGAGTTTGGCGCTTTGCCCAATAGCCAAGTCTCATTGGTCGATGCCGCCATGCCGGGCATGTTGCCCGTCATCAATGCGTATTGCGTCGAGCAAGCGGTGCGCACAGGGCTTGGCCTCAAAGCGCAGGTAAATAATTATTCGGTGTTTGACCGGAAGAATTATTTCTATCCAGATTTGCCGCAGGGCTATCAAATCTCGCAATTTCTTCAGCCGATTGTGGGCGAAGGCGCGATTGAAATTGATTTGCCCGATGGCGCGGTGAAAACCATTGGCGTCGAGCGGTTGCACCTCGAGCAAGATGCTGGCAAGTCATTGCATGACCAGCATCCGAGCCAGAGTTTTGTCGATTTAAACCGTTCGGGCGTGGCCTTGATGGAAATTGTCTCGCATCCCGATATGCGTTCGGCCGCCGAGGCGCAAGCCTATGTGAAAAAAATCCGCGCGATTTTGCGTTATTTGGGCACATGCGATGGCAATATGGAGCAGGGTAGCCTGCGCGCCGATGTCAATGTATCGGTGCGCCGCCCGGGCGATGCGCTGGGCACGCGCTGCGAGATTAAAAACGTCAATTCTATTCGGTTTATCGGCCAAGCGATTGAATATGAAGCGCGGCGCCAAATTGACCTCATCGAAGATGGCGGCGTGGTGCAGCAGCAAACCCGTTTGTTCGACCCGAAAAATGGCGAGACGCGCGCCATGCGGTCGAAAGAAGAAGCGCATGATTATCGCTATTTCCCAGACCCAGATTTATTGCCGCTCGAGTTCGACCAAGCTTATGTTGATGCGATTGCCAAAGATTTGCCAGAGCTGCCCGACGATAAAAAGGCGCGCTTTATCTCCGACTATAACTTGTCGCCCTATGATGCCAGCGTGCTGGTCTCAGAAGCGGAAAACGCGGCGTTTTTTGAAGCGGCGGCGGAAGGCCAAGACGCCAAAGCCGTGGCCAATATGGTTATCGGCTCGGTATTTGCGGGATTGAATAAAGCCGGTCTGGCGATTGCCGAAAGTCCGGTCACGCCGAAGCAAGTGGGGCAATTGGTGGGGCTTATCAGCGATGATACGGTTTCCAATAGTATCGCCAAAGAAGTCTTCGAAATGATGTTCGACGAAGGCCCCGACCAAGGCAAAGACGCGGCTGTGATTGTCGAGGAAAAAGGCTTGAAACAAGTCACCGATATGGGCGCCATTGAGGCGGCCGTCGATGCAGTGATTGCCGCCAATCCCGACAAAGTGACGCAAGCCCAAGAGCGCCCGAAAATGGCGGGCTGGTTCGTCGGTCAAGTGATGCAAGCCACGGGCGGCAAAGCCAATCCGCAGGCGGTCAATAAATTGGTGATGGCGAAACTCGGCCTCGATAGCTAATCGTTCAACTGCGCGTCTTTTATGGCTTGATAGGTAAGCGACCACATGTCTTGGCGCAGCGTTGTGCGATGCGGCAGAACTTGCGTCATGAATAAGACAATCATCTCATTTTTTGGGTCGATCCAAAATATCGTGCCCGCCGCGCCGCCCCAGAAATAGCTTTCCTCGGGCATCGGCAATTGCGACAGACCTTGATGTTTAATCGTGCCAAAGCCCAAACCAAAGCCAATGCCATCATTCGGCATGGTGCTGGTATAGCGGGCCAGGGCGCGGGTTTTGCCGAGATGGTCTTGGCGCATCATTTTAACCGTATTGGGGGCGAGAAGGCGTTGGCCGTCCAGCTCGCCACCGTTCAGCAACATGCGTGCGAAACGCAGATAATCGGCGGTGGTGGACAAAAGCCCCGCGCCGCCGCTTTCAAATTCGGCTTCGGGAAAAAAATCGGTCAGAATGCTTTTATGCGCCGATTCCAAGCCGGGGCCCGTGGGTTGCGCCCGCAACCCTTTTCTCACGAATTGCTCGGGCACGCCTTTTTGCGAATAAAGCGTGGCTTGGCGATGGGCCTTTGCCGGGTCGAAGCGAAAGCTGGTGTCGACCATGGCGAGGGGGGTAAAAATTCTGTCTTGCAGGAATTCAGAAAACCGCTGCCCCGAGACCACTTCTACCAAACGGCCTAACACGTCGGTGGAGACAGAATAATGCCAATGCGTGCCTGGGTCGAACTTGAGGGGCATTTTGCCAAGCCGCGTGACGAAATCTTTTAAATTGCCTTCCATGCTTAAGCCCAAGCCTTGTTTGCGATACAGGGCGCCAAGCGGGGTCGGGTCAAACACGCCATAGCTAAAGCCCGCCTGATGGGTCAGCACATCATGGATGGTGGGTTGGCGTTTGGCGGCGCGTGTGGGCAGGCGGTTTTTGTTTTGCGATTTTTTCTTCGGCGCATAGACCCGCAAATCGGCTAGTTCGGGAATATATTTAGCAATCGGTTCGTGCAGTAAAAACTTACCTTCTTCATGCAGCATCATCACCGCGACGGAGGTGATGGGTTTGGTCATCGAATAAATATGAAAAATCGTATCGTCTTGCATCGGCGCTTTGCGCGCGATATCGCGATAGCCCCAATTGCGCTGATAGACCAGGCGGTCGTTTTGATAAATCAGCGCCCGCGCGCCGGCCACTTGCTCGGTCTCGATAGCCTTTTGATAATGCGCGTCCATCCGCGCCAGCCGCGACGGGTCGAAGCTGAGATTACGACTGGTCGTCAAAAACCCGGCCACGGCGGCGAGCCCACCGACGAGCAAAACGAAAAATAAAGCGCGGATATAAAACCTCATGAGACTTCCCCCTTTTTTTAAAAGCCTATCGGAAGCCTTTGAAAAAAGAAAGCGTCGGCTTTCCCTAAAGAAAATCTCTATGCGTTAGAGGGGGCTTCGAGAAGGCAATGGATAAAGGATGAAATTGCTGGCTGCCAGCCTCTGCATAAGGCTTCGATGGTAAGGCCATGTCCAATGGATAACTCAAGGAAATCAATTTGTTTCAGCAGCATGGGTAGATTGTCTAATGTTAAATCATGCCCGCCATGAAGCCGGAGGTTGTTGCTTTTTGCCATAGTAGCGCTTTCGACGAGGCGGTTCAGTTCGGGCTCAGGGGCCCCCGCCTTAAACGCTTTGGCGTAATCTCCCGTGTACAGTTCAATCGCATCGGCACCTGCCAGATGCGCCAAGGTGCAAGAGGTTGCGCTCGGATTGCAAAAGACCGACACGCGCCCAACGCCCGCCGATTTGAGTTTGGCAATGCTGGCTGCCAGTAACTCGAGGTCATCTGTTTCATCGAAACCACGTGTGGATGTCAGCTCATCTTTGGTGGCGGGGACAGCGGTAAATTGAGTTGGGCCTATTTCGCAAACTAGGTCGATGAGGCTGTCGCGTAAATCACCTTCAATGTTCAGCTCTACGGTGGCGTTTTTTATCTGCGGTAGATTGGAGAGCTCAATTACATCTTGCAGGCGGATGTGTCGTTCATCCTCTCTCGGATGCACGGTAAGGCTTGGCGCGCCCGCTTGGATGGCTTGGGATGCAAACCACAAAAGGTCGGGTTCATTGCCCTCCCGAGCGTTTCTCAAGAGGGCAATTTTATTTAGGTTCACGCTCAGATTAGGCATTTCATCCTCCTGTTTTTAGCGGCCAAAACAAACTCATCTGAAGTCGTTATGGAACTGTCGGATGATTACCGACATCGCCTCGGGGTTGTGAAAAGCCTATCGGAAGCCTTTGAAAAAAGAAAGCGTCGGCTTTATTTGCCTTCGAAGTCAGCTTCGCGTTTTTCGTTAAAGGCGGTGACACCTTCGACGAAATCGCTCGACCAGCCTGCTTTTTGTTGCGCCCAGCGTTCGTTGTTCAGCTGCTCCTCATAGGTCGCATCGACGCTATCCCACAATAGATTGCGGATGAGCCCTAAAGACATCGGCCCTTTGGCCAATTCTTCGGCCAAGCCGCGCGCTGTCGCCATCAGGTCGTCATCTTCCACAACGCGGTTGATGAGCCCCCAGTCCAGCGCTTTTTCAGAGGGCAAACGTTCGCCCATCAGCGCCAATTCTTTGGTGCGCGCAAGGCCGATGAGGCGGGGCAAAATATAGGTCGAGCCGCCGTCTGGCACCAAGCCAATGCGGCGGAAAGCCTGCAAGAAGAAAGCCGATTTATTGGCCACCACCATATCGCCCATCAGCGCGAAGCTCATGCCCACGCCCGCACAGGGGCCGTTGACCGCTGAGACAATCGGGCACGGCATATTGCGCAGCTGGCGCAACAGCGGATGATAGACCCGCTCGAGGCCCGCGCCCGCATCATTTTTACCATTGCTGGATTTGGCGTCCGTTTCGCCGCCATCCATGCGCGCCACATTGGCGCCGGCGCAAAAGCCGCGCCCCGCCCCGGTTAAAATCAGGCAGCGAATGCCGCTGTCGGGGCTGGCCGCTTGCGTCAGGGCAATGTCGAGACTGGCGAGCATTTTCTCGCTCATCGCATTGAGCGCCTCGGGGTCGTTAAAGGTGATGGTGGCAATATTGCCTTCGACTTCATATTTCAGCAGATCTAATTGCATGATGGTTTCCTATTTCGATTTAGATTGGGTTTGGCGCGCCGCTTGCATTTGGGCGGTTTCAACGTCGCGGAAATTGGGTTTGCGTTTCTCCATGAAAGCGCGCGCGCCTTCTAAAAACACGGGCTGGTCGCAAAAATGGCCTTGCTGGTCGCGCTCATAATCGAGCTGCTCATCATAAGTGTTGGTCATCGCCACATCATGCGCCCGCGAGGTGGCTTTAATGCCCGTAATCGCCCCTGCGGCGAGCCGCTCGGCCAATTGCATGGCGGTGTCCATCAGGGCGTCGTCTTCGACACATTGCCAGACCAAGCCCCATTCTTCGGCTTTTTGGGCGGGTAGGGCGTCGCCCAAAAGCGCCAAGCCATTGGCTCGCGTGCGGCCGATAAGGCGCGGCACCAACCAAGAGGCGCCGATATCGGGAATAATGCCGAGCTGCGGGGCAAAGACCAATTTAAACGAAGCGCTTTTGGCGGCAATCACCAAGTCGCCACTTAAAGCGACCCCGACGCCGGCGCCCGCGGCCACCCCATTGACGGCGCAAATAACTGGTTTGTCGCAATCATGGATGGCGCGGCCCATGACATTGAAGCCAATGTCCATATTGTGCCAAGTGGTTTCGCCGTGGCTTTTGCCTTCGAGGCGCGGAAAATCGCCCCCGCTTAAATCGGCGCCCGCGCAAAAACCGCGGCCATTGCCGGTTAAAATAAGGCAGCGAATATCATCGTTCTCATTGGCTTGCTTGAAAACCTCAATGACCGCCATGACCAAAGGGTAGTTGAGGCTATTGAGGCTATCGGGGCGGTTCATCGCCACGGTGAGAACCCCTGTGTCGCTGAGCTGTGTTTCGATTGTATCTGACATGTATGTCTCCCTGTTGGAAAGCGAGTTTAATCACAAAAGGGCTATTGGCAAGCGTCGGTTAATCTGGTTAACTTTTTTCAGTTCACTTTAATGAGGGAGATTACCATGAGTGCCGCCGAGAAAATGCCAGAATTACCGGAAACCCCGGAACAAGAAATTCGCGATCTAATCGACGCGCAGAAAAAAGCCCATATCGCAGAAGGCCCTATGTCGGCCGAACGTCGTATCGATTTGATCGACCGCACGATTGCGCTTTTGGTGGAAAACGGCGACAAAATGGTCGACTCGCTGATGGCCGATTTCGGCAACCGCAGCCCTGAAGGCACGCTGGCAACCGATGTCGGGGGCACACTGGGCTCGCTGAAATATGCCAAGAAAAACCTGCGCAAATGGATGAAAGCCTCCAAGCGTCATTCTATGTTCCCGCTCGGTCTTTTGGGCGCCAGCACACGCGTTGAATATCAGCCTATCGGCTGTGTCGGCAATGTTGTGCCGTGGAATTTCCCGTTCAACCTTTGCTTTAGCCCCATGGGGTCGATTTTCGCAGCCGGTAACCGGACGATTATTAAGCCGTCCGAATATACCGTGCATAGCGCGCTTTTAACCAAAGAGCTGTGCGAGCAATATTTCGATAAGACCGAAGTTGCCGTGGTTCTGGGTGGGCCGGAAACGGGCGCCACTTTCTCGCGTATGCCGTTCGACCATTTGTTGTTCACGGGTGCCACGGGCATTGCCAGTCACATTATGCGCGGGGCCGCTGAAAACCTCGTGCCCGTGACGCTTGAGCTGGGTGGCAAATCGCCGGTTATCGTTTCGCAATCCGCGGATATGAAAAAAGCCGCCGCTCGGGTGATGACCGGTAAAACGCTGAACGCGGGTCAAATTTGCTTGGCGCCAGATTATGTGATGGTGCCAGAAGGCAAAGTCGATGATTTTGTTGAAGAAGCCATCCAATCGGTTTCGACCATGTTCCCGACCTTGAAAGACAATGAGGATTACACCTCGGTGGTCAATCAACGTCACTACGACCGTCTGCAAAGCTATCTGGACGATGCGCGCGAGAAGGGCGCTAAAATTGTTGAGATTAATCCCAACAATGAAGATTTCTCGCAGCAGCCGCACCATAAAATTCCGCCAACCATTGTTGTCAACCCAACGGAAGACATGAAGGTGATGCAGGAAGAAATTTTTGGTCCTATTTTGCCAGTTAAATCTTACAAAGCGGTCGACGATGCGATTGGCTATGTCAACGACCATGACCGTCCATTGGGTCTGTATTATTTCGGCAATGATAATGCGGAAGAAAACCGGGTTATCAATTCCACCACCTCTGGTGGCGTGTCGGTCAATGATGTGATTACCCATATCATGCAAGACGACGCCCCCTTTGGCGGCGTTGGCCCTTCGGGCACAGGCGCCTATCACGGTAAGGAAGGCTTTGTGAATTTTAGCCATGCCAAAACCGTGTTCCGCCAATCACCATTTGAGTTTGCCGCGGGGGCTTTGCGCCCGCCTTATGGCGAGAAAACCCGTAAAATGCTGGCTGGCATTATTAAGAAGTAAGCCAGCTTTGCCAAAAGACCCGCATGCGATATTATGTTGCATGCGGGTTTTTTTTACTCTGAATTTCGAAAACTGTGAGAATATGCAGCATGGAAAAAATAGCTAAGTTTAACGCCGAAGATCCGTTCCTGCTCGCCGAGCAGCTGACGGAAGAAGAACGCATGATATCTGACAGTGCCAGCGCCTATGCGCGCGAAAAGCTGCTGCCGCGGGTCAATGACGCTTTTATCAATGAAACAGTAATGCCAGAGATTTTCGCGGAAATGGGCGAGCAGGGTCTTTTGGGCGTCACCATTTCGCCAGAGCTGGGCGGGGCGGGTGCCTCTTATGTTTCTTACGGGCTGGTGTCGCGCGCGGTCGAGGCCGTCGATAGCGGCTATCGCTCGATGATGTCGGTGCAATCGTCTTTGGTGATGCACCCGATTAATACCTTCGGCTCGAAAGCGCAGAAAGAAAAATATCTGCCCAAATTGGCCAGCGGCGAATGGATTGGCTGCTTCGGCCTGACCGAACCCGACGCGGGCTCAGACCCCGCGGGCATGCGCACCCAGGCCAAGCCGGTCGATGGCGGCTTTGTGATGAACGGCTCGAAAACCTGGATTTCCAACGCCCCGATTGCCGATGTATTTGTGGTATGGGCGAAATCGGCCGCGCATGACGGCAAGATTAAAGGCTTTATTCTGGAAAAAGGCATGGACGGATTGAGCGCGCCGAAAATCGAAGGCAAATTGTCTTTGCGCGCCTCCGTGACGGGCATGATTATGATGGAAGATGTCTTCGTGCCAGAAGAAAACATGCTGCCAGATGTGGAAGGTCTCAAAGGCCCGTTCTCGTGCCTCAACCGCGCCCGCTATGGCATTAGCTGGGGCGCCATGGGGGCGGCAGAATTTTGCTTCACCGCCGCGCGCGACTATGGGCTGGAGCGGCATCAGTTCAACAAGCCTCTGGCCGCCAATCAGCTCTATCAAAAAAAGCTGGCCGATATGCAAACCGAAATTGCGCTGGGCTATCAAGCCAGTTTGCGGGTCGGGCGGCTGATGGATGAAGGCCGCTTTGCGCCGGAAATGGTATCAATTGTCAAACGCAATAATGTCGGCAAAGCGCTGGATATGGCCCGCCAAGCGCGCGATATGCACGGCGGCAACGGTATTGCTGGCGAATATCACGTGATGCGCCATTTGATTAATCTGGAAACGGTCAACACCTATGAAGGCACGCATGATGTGCATGCGCTGATTCTGGGGCGGGCGATTACTGGTATCGCAGCCTTTTAAATCTGGGCTTTTTCAAAATCATTGAGCATGACTTGCCAGGCCCGCGCGTGGTCGGGGGTAAAAGCCTCGGCTAAGCTTTCGGCGATGACATCGCGGGTAATTTCGAAAAACTGATCGAAACTGTCTTCAATGCCATAAGTGGCATGGCTCACGCGCGCGCCGATGATGCGGTTGGCGGCCGCCGTCGGGTCGTCTAAATAGGTGGCGATGATTTCTAAAGTCGTGCGCATCATATTGCGTCGCAGGCCCTCATCGGTATCCAGCACGAAGAGCCCCAGATAATCGCTATCCAGCGCATAGAGTTTTGGATAGGCGGAAGCATAAGGGTCGCCATATTTATCGGCATAAAGCTGTAAAGAGTGTTCGATAAGCGCGGACATAAGCCCAGTTTATCGCAGGGTTTTGGGGCTGTGGGATTTATTTTTTAGAATTATTCTAAAATACTTGACGAAGCCCCAAACGCCACCTATATGCGTATCTCATAGCCATAAAGGAAAACAAATGATCAACACCCACCTCCCAAAAGTTACATTTAAAACCCGCGTCCGCGACGAGAGCCTCGGCGGCGATAATCCGTTTCGGTGGCAAGATATGACCACAGACGATTATTTTGCTGGCAAGCGCGTGGTTCTCTTTTCTCTTCCCGGCGCTTTCACACCGACGTGCTCGACGTTTCAATTGCCGGATTTTGAAAAACTCTTCCCCGATTTCCAAGCCGCTGGCGTCGATGCGATTTACTGCATCTCGGTCAATGATGCCTTTGTGATGAATGCCTGGGGCAAAGCACAAGGCATTGATAATATTGGTCTTATCCCAGATGGCTCGGGTACTTTCACCCGTCAAATGGGCATGTTGGTCGATAAAGACAATCTCGGCTTCGGCATGCGCAGCTGGCGTTATGCGGCCGTGGTCAACGACGGTAAAATTGAGAGCTGGCATCAAGAGCCGGGCTTTGAAGATAATTGCGAGAGCGACCCTTACGGCGAAAGCGCCCCGCAAAACATTTTGAAAGCCATCGCTTAACCCGCGTTTAAGCTCAGGTTTTAGAAACTTATAAGCCGGCTCTTGCTTCCGCGAGGGCCGGTTTATTGCATCCAGGTTTTGGGTTTCACGTCTTCATCAGCCAGTGCCGCTTTATCGATATTGGCTTCGCCTTTGGCTGACTTTTCAATCAGCATCCGCCCCGCCATAAATTCTGCCGGACGGTTGACCGCCGTAACGCCGGTTAATTTATCGCCGGTGAAATAAAACCACGCGAAACTATTGCTGCTGTCATCGCCCCGCAAGACTTTATGGTCAATCTGTGTCGGCACGCCCGCGATTTGTAGTTTCACATCATATTGGTCCGACCAAAACCAAGGCACTTGATGATAGGGTTTTGGCGCGCCGCAAATGGCCGAGGCCACCGCTTTGCCTTGCTCAATCGCGTTGGGCACGCTTTCTAGGCGCAGGCTGCGACCCAGCACATCATTGGGGTGTTGGGTGCAATCGCCCGCCGCATAAATATGCGCGTCGGAGCTTTGCCCCACCTCATTGACCACAATGCCATTGTCGAGCACCAAACCCGCCGCTTCCGCCAGCTCAATATTGGGCAGAATACCGATGCCGGTAATCACAATATCGGCGTCAATAATCGCGCCATCGGCCATTTGAACGCCGCTGACTTTGCCATCGCCGACAAAACCCTCGATGTTGGATTGGGTGATAATCGTCACGTCGCGGGCTTGGTGAATGCGGTTGTAGAAATCGGAAATCTCGGGCTCGGCCACGCGCGCCAATAAACGCGGCGCCGCTTCGAGCACATGCACGTGAAGCCCCATATCGGCGGCCACGGCAGCGGCCTCTAACCCAATATAGCCGCCACCAATCACCACAAGTTTTTTGCCCGCGATGAAATGCGGTTGCATGGCGTCAATATCGGCCATGCCGCGCAAATCAAAAATATTATCTAGCGCACGGCCTGGCAAATCGAGGCGGCGCGGGCGGCTGCCGGTGGCGATAACCAAATCGCCATAGGCCAAACGCTCGCCGTTCTCGAGCGAAACGGTTTTGGCGCTGGCGTCGAGATTGGTGACGCGCGTGTCTAATTTGAGGGTCACGTCATTTTCGGTGAAAAACGCATCGGGCTTGAGGAACAAGCGGTCGCGCTCCATTTTACCCGATAAATAGGCTTTCGAGAGCGGCGGGCGTTGGTAGGGTAAATAGGCTTCATCGCCGATGAGCGTAATCGCTTGCGTGTATCCAGATTGGCGTAAGCTAATGATGGTTTGCAAGCCAGCTTGGCCGGCTCCGATAATAATAACGCTCATTTTTTTCTCAATTTTGATGATGAAAACTTGGCCTATTTATAGCAGCATTGCGATTGACCGCCCACAAATTTAACGCCAAACTTGCAAGCAATCGTTTGCGCTAAGGGAGAGAAGCCAATGACAGATTATTCACGGTTTAGATTGCAAGCCATGACGCCCGCCATCGGCGCCGAGCTGCTGGATTGCGATTTGACCAAAATAGACGCCACTTTAGTGGAAGAAGTTCGCGCGGCTTTGCTGAAACACCGCGTGGTGTTTTTTCGCGATCAAAAGCTAACCCGCGACCAGCATATTGAGTTTGCGGCGCAATTTGGCGAGTTGGAAATTCATCCCGCCACACCCAAAGACCAGCCCGACCCAGAGGTTTTGCGCATTGCCCATGGGGCTAAATCGCGCGGTTCTGAAAACATGTGGCACTCGGATGTCACGTGGCGCGAGGCGCCGTCGCTTGGGTCTATTTTGCGCGCCGTGGAGCTGCCGCAAGTGGGCGGCGATACTTTGTTCTCGAATATGGTGATGGCCTATGAGCGCTTGTCGGATGAGATGAAAGAGAAAATCGAACCGCTAATGGCGTCGCATGATATCGCCCGCGTGTTTGCCAAAAGATTGGGCAAAGCACCGGAAGATTTACATGATAAATTTCCCCCCATGGTGCATCCCGTGGTGCGCACGCATCCCGAAACCAAAGAGCGGCTGATTTATGTCAATGGCGCCTTTACCGACCATATTGTGGATATGGCGCCAGAGGAAAGCGCCCAGCTGCTCGACAAGCTGTATAAAACAGCTTGGAACCCAGAGCTGCAATGTCGCTTCCGTTGGCGCGAGGGGTCGATGGCGTTTTGGGACAATCGGTCGTGCCAACATTTTGCCGCTTCCGATTATTTCCCGGAAGTGCGGGTGATGGAACGGGTCACCATCGCGGGTGACCGGCCTTATTTTGACGCTGCGGCGTAAGGAATTTTATGTCTGATTTGATTTTACACCAATACACGATGTCGCCGTTCTCGATTAAAGTGATGAAAGTGCTGGCGCATAAGGGTTTGACTTGGCAGGCCGTCGCGCAACCGATGATGGCCCCAAAGCCAGATTTAACGCCGCTGACGGGCGGCTATCGGCGTATTCCGGTGCTGCAAATCGGGGCGCATATTTATTGCGATACGACGCTTATTTTACGCCATATCGAACGCTTGCACCCCAGCCCGGCTTGTACGCCTGCGCATTTGCAAGGGGCTGCCGATATCATCGCCGATTGGGCCGACCACCGCATGTTCTCGCATGCCGCCATGCCGACCGTGTTTGAGGCTTTGGATGTTTTACCGCCGAAGTTTCTCGAAGACCGCGCGGCCATGCAGCCGGCCAATGCCGGGGCAGGCCCATCTGTGGAGCATTCGGTTGCGCAATTTCAGCAAGATTGTTTGCTGCTGGAGCGCCAGCTCGCCGCTACGCCGTTTTTATTGGGCGATGGTTTTACCCTCGCCGATGCCGCCGCATTCCACGTGATAGGGTTCACCGGCGCGGCGCCAACAATGGTGAAAATCATTGCTGGCCTGCCAAAACTTTCGGCTTGGGTGCAACGTATTGAAGATATGGGCGAGGGCGAGCGGTCGGATATTTCTCCGCAGCAAGCCCTCGATATCGCCCGCGAGGCGCGCCCGCAGGAAACCCCGCCAGTCGATGCGATTGTCGATGCGAGCTTGCCCGTCGGCGCGCGCGTGCGCATTCAGCCAGATGACTATGGCCAAGAAGTCACCACGGGCGAGATTGTCTGGGTCAGCAAAGACGAGCTGGCCGTCAAACGCCACGATGAAACCGTGGGCGACGTGATGGTGCATTATCCACGGGCCGGCTATGTGCTGACGCTGGAGGCCGCATGAGCCAAAACCGTTTGGCCGATAAACGGGTTTTAGTGACCCAAGCCGATGCCTATATGGGCCCCATCACCTGCGAGGTATTTGCCGAGCAGGGGGCCGAGGTCATCGCCGACACCTCCGATTTAACCGAGCCTTCGCGCGCGGCCGCCCTGATTGAAGAGGTTGGCACGGTAGATGTTTTGGTGGCCAATTTAGCCGCGCCAGCTCATTTGGGCGTGGCGGCCGCCGAGATGCCCGACGATTTATGGCAGACGATGTTTGACGTGATGGTGCATCCTTTGCACCGCCTCACCAAGGCGGTCTTGCCGCAAATGATGGCGCGCCAACAGGGCAAAATTCTGGTCTATGGCAGTGCCACGGGGGTTAAAGGCATGGCGGGCATTACCGCCTATAGTTCGGCGCGCCACGCGCAAGTGGGCTATGTGCGCTCGACCGGCATTGAGATTGCGCCGCATAATATTCAGATGAATTTAATCGCTCAGAACTTCGTCGAAAATCCGGTCTATTTCCCGCCCGCTTTTACCCAGACACCCGCTTTTCAAGAATTACTGAAAAACGTGCCCGCAGGTCGCCTTGCGACGGCACATGAAGACGCTATGTTTGGCGTTTTTCTGGCCTCGAATGAAAGTGATTTCTTTGTTGGCCAAGCCATTCCGTTCAGTGGCGGCTGGGCGCAATAGACGGATTAATGTTTATGATTGGCCGGGTTCACCTGCTCGAGATAGAGGTAAAAAGGCGAATGGGTGATGAAGAAATAGCCGACCGCCAACATGGCCAAAGTGATTAAGGTAAGGCTCGTGTAAATCACCAGTGGCTTCCAGCGCGGGAAGGTAAAAAAAGAGCGGGGTTTCGACATGGCCCATCTAAACCAAATTGGCTGCCGCGTGCAAGATACTTGCTGGTTTTCCCGCCGTGATTTAGGTTTAGCTTAAGTTTGAAAGTGCAAATCCAAAAAATAAAAAGGAAACCAAACCCATGAGTTCGATTAGCTTAACCCCCATGCCAGATAATAGGGTGCGGTCGCAAGGGGCAGGCCTAGCCTTACACTATGAGGTTTATCCGAGCCCCTTTGGCGATTTGCTTTTGGCTTCCACCGATCTTGGGCTCACCCATGCTTTGTTCGACAAGCCAGCGGATGGCGAGCGACGCCTTGAAAAAGATTATCCAAAAGCAGAGATTACCCGCCAGCGCACATCGCATCACAGCGCCGCGCTGAGTTATTTTAGCCCGGCGATGAAACCCGCGCCGAAACCCGCACCTTTGCGGCTCGCCCTCAAGGGCACGCCGTTTCAACACGCGGTCTGGCAGGCTTTGCTGCAGGTGCCGATGGGGCAAACCGCGAGCTATCAGCAAATTGGCTTGGCCTTGGGAAAACCGAAAGCGTCGCGGGCTGTGGGCGGGGCCGTGGGCAAAAACCCCGCGACTTTCTTCGTGCCGTGTCATCGCATTCTGGCGCATAATGGCGGCCTTGGCGGTTATTATTGGGGGCTCGATAAAAAACGCGAGCTGCTGCGCTGGGAAGGCGTGGCGGTCTAGCGCGCCCCTAGCGTTGGAACGGCAGCCGGCTTATCGTGTGCGGTGCGGCCAAAACCGCCTCGCGGGTTAACGCCACGGGGCGAAATTTTTCTTGCGCGAATAGGCTCGTTTGGTCCGCATAATGCACCGACTTTGGCCGCGTGCTGGCGGCGCCAAAATTATGCACCGTGCCAGCCGATTGCTTGCCGTTTTTATCCCAGCTCGTATAGACCACCAGCCCATCGCCCGCCACGGCCTTTAATTGACCACGCTCATTGGCCAATCCGTAAATGGCGCGCAAGACGTCTGGCCCGCCGCCGAGGGCGATATTCACATCGCCTCGAATAAGCCGATTGCGCTCCGACCACAGCGGGTCGAGGCGGTTGAAATGGGTCATCAGTTCTTGCAAGCAAGCCTCATAGACCGGGCCGATATCAGGCGCCGGCTTTTGTTTTTGTTCGGCTTTCCATTCCTCCGATAGCAAGCAAACCGCAAGCGCCGCAGCGCGATTGTCGCGCGCCGTTTCGCCGTTCCAACCGGCCAGCAATTTTTGCCCTTGGGCTTTCTGGCTATTGGCGTCAAACCGCATATCCTGAATTTGGCGCACATAGCGCATGGCGCGCGATTGCGGCGCGTAGAATTTATCCCATTTGACGGCTAGAAAATCGGCCTCGCTAAAGCGTCGTTTGGCGGCAAACATATCGAGGCCGCGGTCGGCCCGATTGGTCATGCGGGTTTGCAAGCCCAGCTCGGGCGGATACGCGTCGCGGCTTAAATTATCGCGCGGCGCCGTTACGTTAAACGGCGTCTGATTGCTCGATAGCAAATAACCAGAAGACGGATTGGTAATCTGCGGCATCGCGTCGAAGTTGATTTGGCTTTGCCAAATTAAATCACCGCGATCGCCGGGTAGATATTTTTGCCAATCCCAACCGGCGGCGCGCTCGGGCGAGCGATTGTTATGCAGATAAAACAGATTGCCAGCCTTATCGGCATAAACATAGGTGAACGAAACAATCGCCTGCATCGCCATGGCTTGTTTGAATTGTTGAAGATTGCGGGCTTTATTCATGGCCATCCATTGCATGGGCTGGCGTATTTCTTGGTGCCCGGCAAAGCGCACCGCATAAGTGCCATGCGCGGTCTCTAGGGCTGGCCCGTGTTGGCTGGTCAGCAGGGTGCGCGGTATCGGTAGGTAGAAATTGCCCAAGAGTTTCAGCTTCAGCCAAACCCGACGGCGCTCAAAAGGCACGCGCGCGCCATCGAGCCAATAGTCATCGCCAGCTCGTTGCAACTGATAGATATCCACAAGGTCGGGCTTATTCACCGTCACGCCCCAGCCGATATCGGGGTTGAACCCTTTGGCGATAAACGGCAAGCCGGGAAAAATACCGCCATGCATGTCCCAGCCTTCGTCGCTTTTCACATGCGCTTCATACCAAGCCACGGGCCCGTTTAGGGGTTGGTGCGAGTTGATGATAATGCGGGTGCTGCCATCGTCGGATTTAGCGCCATTCATCGCAAAGGCATTGGAGCCAACGGGCAGGCCCGCGGCGCCAATGTGGCGCGAGAGGGCGTTGTCGGGCGCTTGGGCCAATTCGCGTTGCGGGCTATCGGCGAATAATTCGCCAATGTGGCTTTCAAACCCATAGAACAAGAGGTGCTGTAGCGAGAAACCGACGGCCAGGTCTTTGCCGCTCATGGGGAATAATTTCGGGTCGGCCTCAAACGGATGTCGGGCCGCGTAATAATTCATACCATCGGCATAGGCTTGGAGATGGGCGCGAATTTCTGGCGTTAAAACGGTTTCATAATGGGTCTCGACATAGGCCTGCACGTCTAGCCATTGCACCAGATAGTCGATGGGCAGGCCATCTATGCCAAGCTTGCGGCCCATTTGGCCACGGTAAAATGGCATTAGCGATTGCATGGTTTCAAAATCATCTTCGGCTTGGGCATAGGCCAGCCCAAAGGCGACATCGGCATCGCGGGCGCCATAGATATGCGGCACGCCAAATTCATCGCGGATAACTTCTACCGAATAGGTTTGCGCCCGCGCTATGGCCGCTGTCGCGTCCCAAGCGGCGCTGCGCCAAGCCTCGATGGCCAGATTTAAGACGGCCAAAAGCGGCACCACCGCTAGGCTGAAAATCCAGATTTTACGAAGAACCCCAAACATAAACGCCGCTCCCAAATTTCTGTTGCATGAATAGCATATTGCAAGGCGAGGTTGAAGCGGGCTTGATGGCGCGGCTTTCCCCCGCCTTTATATTTAGGCCGATTTATTTACGTATGGCGGGCGCGCAACTCTGCTATAAGCCGCCTATGAGTGATATTCAAAGTGACGAAAAATTCGATGTAATCATCGTCGGCGCGGGCGCCGCCGGGCTGACGTGCGCCATTGAGGCGGGCAAACGCGGCCGCAGCGTTTGGCTGATCGACCATGCCACGAAGATTGCCGAGAAAATTCGCATCTCGGGCGGGGGGCGGTGCAATTTCACCAATACGCGCACCAAGCCAGACAATTATCTGTCGAATAATCCGCATTTTTGCAAATCGGCGCTCAAGCAATATACCCAGCATGATTTCATCGCTTGGGTGGAAAGCCATAAAATCGCCTATCACGAAAAAGCGCTGGGGCAATTATTTTGCGATGGTAGCGCGCAAGAAATTATCGACATGTTGCTCGCCGAAGCGGCCGCCGCGGGCGTGCAACTGGATATGCAAACCGAGATTACCTCGGTACAACGCAGCCCTGAGGGCGAGGGCTTTACGCTGGTCACGCAATCGCAAAATTCTGGCGCGCCGCTGACCACGCTTTGCGAGTCCTTGGTTATCGCTGCGGGCGGGCTGTCGATTCCGAAAATTGGCGCGACGAAATTTGGCTATGACGTGGCGCGCCAATTTGGCCTCGCCATCGTCGAGACCCGCGCCGCTCTGGTGCCGCTAACTTTCCAAGCCGATTTGCTCGACCGCTGCAAAGCCATGTCGGGCCTCTCGGTCGATGCTGTGGTCAGTTGTCAGAAAGCCAATTTCGAAGAAGCCATGCTGTTCACCCACCGCGGCCTCTCGGGCCCGTCTATCTTGCAAGTGTCGTCTTATTGGCGCGAGGGGATGACGATTAAAGTTAATCTGGCGCCCAAGGTGGATGTGACGGCGCATCTTTTGGCGCGCAAAAACGAGGGCGTGAAGCTAGATGTCGCCAGCGTGCTGAACGAGCTTTTGCCGAAAAAACTAGCGCAAGATATGTGCCAAAGCCAAAACCTAACGGGCCGTTTGGCCGAGGCAAGCGACGCCAAATTGGCGCAGCTGGGCGCGGCGGTAAACGATTGGGAGCTTATGCCCGCGGGCTCGGAGGGCTATCGCACGGCCGAGGTGACTTTGGGCGGCGTCGATACCGATGCGCTATCGTCAAAAACCATGCAGGCCAAAGACCATGCGGGCTTATATTTCATCGGCGAAGTGGTCGATGTGACGGGGCATTTGGGCGGCTATAATTTCCAATGGGCTTGGTCGTCTGGCTATGTCGCGGGACAAAACGCCTAGCGGGGAGCGGCAAAACGCGCTACCACGCTCCCACTTCTGCTCCCACTTTTATTCCCACTCCCAAATCTCGATTTCCATACCCTTTTACAAGCGAGCCAATTATGTCCTCCGCCTTTTCCAAATTGCAAAATTATATCCTCGGCGTGCCGCTCCACCAGCCGCCGCAAAGCCTCACAATCTCGCAAGTGCGGATGGATGTTTTGGCCGGCCTAACCGTCGCCTTGGCGCTGGTGCCAGAAGCGGTGGCTTTTGCTTTTGTGGCTGGCGTCGACCCGCTGGTCGGCCTTTATGCGGCCTTTCTGGTGGGCCTGATAACCGCCGCGATTGGCGGACGTCCCGGTATGATTTCCGGTGCCACGGGCGCGCTGGCTGTGGTGATGGTGGCTTTGGTGGCGCAACACGGCGTGCAATATTTATTCGCCACTGTGGTGCTGATGGGAATTTTGCAATTACTGGCAGGCGCGCTTCGTTGGGGCAAATTTATCCGCATGGTGCCGCATCCGGTGATGCTGGGGTTTGTGAATGGCCTCGCCATTGTCATCGGTCTGGCGCAATTAGAGCAGTTTAAAACCACCAATGAGATGGGCGTCAGCCAATGGATTGGCGGTTTCGAGCTGCTGGCCACAGCCGGTCTGGTGGTGGCGACAATGGCGCTGATTTATGCGACGCCCAAATTAACCAAACTCATTCCCGCGCCCTTGGCGGCCATTGGCTTGGTCACCGCCGTGGTGCTTGGATTTGATATCCAAGTGCCGCGCGTCGGCGATTTGGCCAGCCTGTCTGGCGGCCTGCCGAGTTTTGCCATTCCCATGGTGCCGTTCACGCTAGAGACTTTGGCGATTATTTTCCCTTACGCGGTTATTCTGGCGGCCATTGGGCTGATTGAAAGCCTGCTGACGCTCAACCTCGTGGGCGAGATTACCGAGCAACGCGGTGGCGCGTCGCAAGAATGTATGGCGCAAGGGGCGGCCAATTTGGCGACTGGCTTTTTTGGCGGCATGGGCGGCTGCGCGATGATTGGCCAATCGATGATCAACGTAAATTCGGGCGGGCGAACGCGTATCGGCGGCCTTGCGGCGGCTTTGTTTCTCTTGGTGTTTATCCTCTTCGCCTCGGGGCTGATTGAGCAAATCCCGATTGCAGCCCTCGTCGGCGTTATGTTCATGGTGGTCATTGGCACTTTCGCGTGGAACTCGCTGAAGACGCTTTTCAAAGTGCCGCGCGCCGATGCGCTGGTGATTATCGTGGTGACCATTGTCACTGTGGCAGAAGATTTAGCCATTGCCGTGGTGGTGGGCGTGATTATGTCGGCTCTGGTTTATGCGTGGAACGCGGCCAAACGCATTCACGCCTCCAAGCGCCCGTCGGCGCGCGAAAAGGGCGCGATTGTCTATGACATCCAAGGGCCGTTGTTTTTTGGTTCGGTAACTGGCTTTCGGCAATTATTTGATATGGCCGAGGACCCGGACACAGTGATTATCGATTTCGCCGCCTCGCGCGTGGTCGACCAATCGGCCTTGCAAGCGATTGAGGATGTGGCGGATAAATATAACGACTTGGGCAAACGCGTCATGCTGCGGCACTTATCGCGCGATTGCCATCGCCTGCTGAGCAAAGCCGGCCAGCTGATGATAGATAGCGACGACGACCCAGACTACGGCGTGGCAGTAGATTATGACATCAACCTCGGGGCTTTCCGCTAGGCTTCGCGCGGCGCGCATATTGACACCTATGGCGCCAAAACCTAGGGTTTGTGACGAAAACCAGAGGGAGCGAAGAGGATGAAGAAGCGCCAAACGCCAGCTGCTCGATTTGATAAATTACCCGAGTATGATTTCGCCCCGCATTTCGTCACCCTAGATGACGGCGAGGGCGGAACGCTCGATATGCATTACATCGAGGCCGGCCCCGCCGATGGGCCGCCCGTCGTGATGATACATGGAAATCCTACGTGGTCTTTCATGTGGCGCAAACTGATGCCGCGGCTGGCGGCGGCGGGATATCGGGCCATTGCCATTGATTTAATTGGCATGGGGCGCTCTGACAAGCCAACCCGTATGCGCGATTATACGATTAAGCGACACGTCAAATGGGTCGAGCAGGCCTTGTTTGAAAAGCTAGATTTAAATGGCGTGCATTTTGTTTTGCATGATTGGGGCGGCATTATTGGCCTTCGCGCCATCGCCAACCATCAGGTTCGCGTGGCCAGCATCACCTTCTCGAATACCGGGCTTCCGGTGCGCGACCCGGCCGAGAAAATCACCAAAATGGCCATGCCAGGAGCTGGGTTTTTACGCAGCTTTCAGCTCTATGTGCGGTTTAACCCGATGTGGCGGCATTGGAAGCTTTTGGCGCGTCTGCTGGTCAAAAAACCATCGCCCGACGTGGTGGCCGGCTATGCCGCGCCTTATCCCAATTGGCGCTATCTAACGGGCAATCGGCAATTTACCCAAATGCTGCCCACGCGGTTTGATAATCCAATGCTCATCGATAATTTTCAGGCTCGTGAAAAACTGCGCGATTTCGACAAGCCATTTTTGTGCCTGTTTTCCGATAAGGATCAAGTGGCGCCAAATGGGCATAGGTCCGTGCGCCCGTTTATCGCGGGCGCGGCGCGTCGCGAGCCGGTGATTTTAAAAGGCGGCAGTCATTTTCTGCTAGAGGATGTGCCCGAAGACTATGGCGATGCGCTGCTGTCGTTTCTCACAGAAATTCGCTAGCGCTTCGGCTAAGTTTTTGCGCCCCAAACCTCGCGGTTATCGCGCCGCTCGACGCGCCGCGTGCTGCGCGCGTGCAGGATGCGCTCTAAGCCCGTCTCGCGCAGCAGAGCCTCAACGCTGTCGCGGTCGCTGTCTTGCAGGGCATCATAGGCATCTTGAATGCGTTGCAACATGAATATCCGATAGGGCATCACCATGGCCTTGACGGTTTTCCCGCGCCAAGCGAAGTCGCAAAAGCCAATATGGCGGGTGGTTTCTTTGCCGCCAATCATATCGCCCTCGCTGATTTGCGTATCTTGCAGGTATTGATTTTGCACGTCGACCATAGCCTCAATCTCTGGCAAATAGTCGCTGGCCACACGCCGCAAAAGCGTTTTCAGCGTATCTGGAATCTCATCTTCGGCCATCAGGCTTTCGTTGCGGCCAATAAATTCAACCATATCCGGCGATGGGTTGCGCATCCGCTCGGTCCAGCGAAACAGCATGGGGGCTTTTTGTTGCATCAAGCGCAGCGGGTGCGGGTCGCGGCCCAAATGGGCGAACAGCGAAGCGAATAATCCATAATCGCCAATCGTCGGGGCGCCGCCCAACAGATAGGGCTGGGCTGAGAAATGCGCGTCAAATTCGGCCAATATCTCGTGATAGGCGGCTTCGATATCGGGCATGATTTCTGGCGTCACGCCAAAAGCAACGGCGGCTTTGCGCATACGGCCCGCCGCGTGTAGCGCCATGTCGCGGCGCTCGTCGGCTGGCACATGCGGCATGGCAAACAGGCCAAATTGCTGCAAAATGAAGTCCAGATTATCTTCGTCGAAATTCCAGCGGTAATGCATGGCAGGTCGCAATAGGCCTTCGCCGCCGAACATCTCCATAATCAAAGAGCTGACCAGATGACGCGGCGTTTTCGGATAGGCCGAATGTTTGGCCCTGCCGCGGCTTTCAAACCAATCGATAATATCTGTGCCATCTTGCACAATCTCGCCATCGGGCGTCGTCATAACCGGAATAATCCAGCGGCCAAGGGCGGGCTGAACGGTGTTTTGAAAAACCGGGTCGGCAGGGGAAATATCTTCAAAGGCAATGCCCTGCTTAATCAAATAAGCCCGCGCTTTGCCCGAATAGAGAGACACGCTCCACGAATATAATCTAAATAAATCGCTCATGGCGGGCCCCTTAGAAGGTCAGGTAAATCAGATGCGATAGAGAGGAAAGGCTAATCAAAACCAAAGCGAGCCAGACCCGAGGCGAGGGCATAAGGGTGGATAGCGTTTCCACTGGCAAAGCCAAAGTGCTCTCTAAGGCCAATTGCTTATAATTATGCACGTCGTAAAACTTCGGGTTGGTGATGGCCTTCATCAAATCGCGACGTGAGCGATATCGCATCAGGCCGATAATCTCCCAGCCCGGGTTGGCCTCAACCCCCCAATCTTCAATATAGTCGGCCTGAATGCGCGCGGTATAGGCCGGATAGCCAGCCGCTTTTAAAATCAGGCTGGCGAAAGGGCGGAAGTAGCTTTGCAAAAGCCTGGCCCCCGTGGTGGTTTCTCCGGTCGCGGGATGTTGAATATCTGCGTCGGGAAATTTTATCAGATTCAGCATGAAAAATTCGCGGCCACTATCGCTTCGCATGAAGTCTTCCAGAACCGACATTTTACTCTCGCCTTCCTCCGTTTCTCTGGCTTTTAAAGCGGCCAAGAAGGCATCTATCTCATGCGGCTTTAAGGCGCCGCGCCAATTTTCATGCCACGCGAGAAAGCCGATATAGAGAAGCAGGCTCAGCAACCAAAAACTTGCGGGTAATATTTCCATGGGGGCTCCAAAGACTATTGAAAAAGGACAGGACCTAGAGCCAAAAAGCTAACAGATTGCCAAAAGGGCGTAAATACAAGCCTTTCATGCGGGCCGCAAATAAAGCTAAGGTGAGCAGGAGCGGCGGTAAAATGCACGGCGCTTGGGTTAGCTTCCAGATTTACATAAGATATATTCATGTTATGTTGCAAACCTGACGAGTTAAAAAGTTGGTTTTGTGGAGTTTTAAGTGCGCGTTATTATAGCTATCTCTCTGAGTGTTCTATTGGCCTCTTGTAGCGAAATGTTTGTTTCTGAATATTTAAGAGCTGGCATTAAACTGGCCAATAATCCGGTCGAGTTGGCGGAAGACTATTACGAAAAAGTGCGCGCCGACAAGCTGCGGTTGCGCCGCCAGAAAAACCTAGAAGCCCTCAAGGCAGAGTTTGATTTGCAAGAATGCGGCGCCGTTTACTTCTGGCTGAGCGAATATTATCGGCGTCATAACGAAGGCAAGAGTTTCGACGCCGATGTGATGACCCGCAAATATACAATTACCGGTATCGACCGAATGTTCCTCGGGCGGGTTATTCAAACGCGAATGGGCGATGGCATGGCTGTCTTGCCGCTTGGCAAAACGCCAGACGTAAACTGGCTGATGCATAATAAGCGGCTGTGCGATGAAGTGTATAGCGATCGGGTGACGCAAAACCCCAAATTTGCCGCCCTTTTTGACCAGTCAGACTTTTAAGAGAAAGGGTTGCCCCTATGAATTGGGTCATTGTTTTTGTTATGATTGCCGGCACGCCAGGGGCGCCGCGCGATATCGAATATGTGCAAACCAAACAGCGGTTTTTAGAGATTGAAGTCTGTCGCGAAAAAGCGTCGGAGCTGAATGTATACGCAGAAATGCCAACCATTGATAACGGATTGCTGCATCAATATTATATGTGTGTCGCGATTTAATGAACCCATCCGATAAGCCGCCCGTCGCCATTATTGGCACTGGCCTCGCGGGCTTGGCATGCGCCGATGGTCTGGGGCAAAAATTCGACGTGTCGCTGTTTGATAAATCGCGGGGTCTGTCTGGGCGATTGTCCACGCGGCGTGCGCAGGCGCACACATTCGACCATGGGGCGCAATATTTTCGGGCCGAGAGCGCCGCCTTTCAGCAATGGCTGAAACCGTTTGAGGCGGCCGGGCATGTGCGCGACTGGCAACCACGCCATGTCACGATTGCGGCCGATGGCAGCAAAACCGAGCGGCCGGACGGAGCCGCCAAGAAAGTCTTTGTTCCTGGCATGAGTGCGATTGGCAAGGCTTTGGTGGCGGGGCGCCCGCAGTGGAACCTCTATCTGGATTGCGGTATCGATGCGGTAGAGGGCCAAGCCGGAGCTTGGATGTTGCGCGCTGGCGAGAATAGCTTTGGCCCGTTCGAGCACCTTGTCTTCGCCATTCCGCCCGAGCAGGGGCTGGCGCTTTTGCCTGTCGAGACGCATTTTACTCCGGCTTTGGCCAAGACCCGAATGTTGGGCTGCCATACGTTAATGTTGGGCTATGCGGCCCATGAGGCGCCCCAACTCGACTGGGCGTGCGCGCATTTTGAAGATGACGTGTTGGGCTTCGCGGCGGTAAATACCAGCAAGCCAGGGCGAGGCGAGGGGTTTTCCTTGGTGCTGCAAACGCGCCACGACTGGTCGCAGCGCCATATGGAAGATGATATAGACAGCGTAAGCGCCACCATGAAAGCGCGGTTTCAAGCCCTGACGGGTGCCTCGACCCAAGCCTCGGGCTATGACCGCATGCATCGATGGCGCTATGTTTCGGCGCAGGTTTTCGCGGCGACGCCAGAGCAGCCGTATTTGCTGGATACGCAGCTAGGGCTTTGCGCGATTGGCGATTGGTGCCTCGGCTCGAAAGTAGAGGATGCTTTTGTAAGCGGCATGTCGCTGGCGACACGCCTTGGTGGTTTGGGGTAAGCTTGTAGCGCGCCTGTTTTTGGAAGGCCCTATTTTTGGAAGGAATGGCTGTGTCTATCGAACAAGAATTATCGCCGCCGGAGCAAGCCATCTATATGGCGTCGAGTTTCTACGCCGAGCTTACGGCCAATGCGACGCCAGACGAGGCGCTTATTGACCTCATCGAAAAACTAGAGCCGCGCGCGCGCGAGGTGCATTTTGTTACCGCCTGCGGGTTAAAAACCAATTTCACGACGGTGCATGAGTTTCCGCTAGAGCTTGCGGAATATGCGGAGACGTCGATTGGTCATTTAAACGACATCGTCTATTGCCACGCGGCCTTAGTGCAAATCCTGCGGGCGCAAGAGGTTGCCTATCAGTTTTCCGACGAAATAGAACTGAGCCATAAAGTGGAGCAGGTGGTTGCAGCGATTACGACCGAGCTATTGGCTATTCTGACGCAAGAAGAGAAGGGCGAGGCGATTGGGGAAGAAGCCTTCGCGACGCGTCTCTTGGCGAAATTACATGCGGAGCCGGGCTAGCCCGCGCATCAGCTAGATGTCGCTTCGTATCTCGAATGTGCGGAAGGCGGGTGCGGCGGCCAGCATTTCACTGACGCTA
>Ga0233444_10000406_pt1 | contig 58963 bp, 51 predicted proteins | sample SI_124_October20_6_FD_182792 | JGI IMG/M metagenome (GOLD analysis project Ga0233444, IMG submission 182792) | Seawater microbial communities from Saanich Inlet, British Columbia, Canada - SI_124_October2016_10_MG | ecosystem: Environmental > Aquatic > Marine > Inlet | place: Canada: British... | reverse complement strand
CAACCAGAAAACATCCAATGTTAGTGATGCCATCGTTCGACAACCTGGAACAATTACTAAGTACAAAGACTGAAGACTATAAATTAATGGGTTACAATCCAATGGATACTATCAAGGCTCCAATGGCGGTATGAATAGACTAGTAGCATTTGGAGATAGTATCACTTTTGGCTATGCGCTAGATGATAACATAGATACACCAACTGTTCCTAGTATATACTCGTGGCCTTCTGTGCTTGCTAAAACACTACAAGTAGACTTAAAAAACTGTGGAGTTCCAGGAGCAAGTAATAAAGAAATATGGCACAATATCGTAAACTTTGAATATCAAGACAATGATTTTGTGATAGTCAATTGGAATACTGCACACAGATTTTGTTTTTTTAACAACGATAACACTGTTAAGATAGGTATGTCAACACGTTATGCAAATAAAAAACTTACTGATATATTTTATGAAAACTTTTACAGCGATACTGATATTAAACTAGACAATCAACTTAGGATCAGTCATTGTGCTTTTTTTCTTGATTCAATTGGTATCAAAAACTATCATAGTTTTACAACTGGTAAAGACTTTAAAATGAAAGATTGGATGCAAAATATTACAACTGTAGGCGGCAATATGTTTAAGTTTCGAGAAACAGATAAAGCTCTTGACGGAACACATCCTGGAAAACAAGCACAAATATTGTATGCTGAAACAATACACAAAGACTTAAAAGAAACTATGTAGATATTTTTTCCAGTAGGCTAAATTATATTTCTTATACTGTTGATTATATAATCTATCATTGTATGTACTAGTCCACAAGTCATGAAAATCAGACTGACTTAAACTACTAAGCCTATCTAATTCATCTGCAATCATTTTAGCTCTTGTAGGCATATCGGACTCTAAATCATATGAATGATCAATTACATTATCAAAAGTTTTATAACCATAATCCCTGAGACTGCGTATACAGTGTTGTTGTCCTAGTATCAAAAATAATTGTCCGCTTCTTATGGCTTTGTGTGTTTTTTCACTAAAAAATATACCATTTTGTGAATTAGTCATAGTTTCAGTTACAACATCTATAGCTCTTTGTGAACGTAGTTGATAACTGCCGTGATATGCGCCGTTTTCACCTTGTGGTATATCTACTGCTGGATTAAATTGCGAATGTATACTATTGTACAGGTCGTCATCTTGGAATAGTTCTCGAGTAGTGGGATAAGTTCTACCTGTAGGTTCTATTAAATGTGTTGGAAATATAATATCTCCTTGCTCGGGTTGCAATCTAGCAATGTGTTTAATCAGTTCTATTCTATGTGGTCTAGGTCGTCTTACCCAAAATTGCCATCTAAGATTAGGTAAACTAGGATTTGTTATAGGAGGTGTATCGGTGTCAGTTACAATTTGCCAATGCGGCCACCAGATCCATCTTGGATTATCTACATCTAAGCAACCTGTAAAGCAAAGTAGATTAGGGTTTGTTTGGACAAAATTATCAAACAGTTTTACCCAGCCGTCTAGGCTTGTATTAAATGCATAGTGTTTATATTGGTTTGATGCTATTGCTGCATCTAGATTTTGTTGTAGTATCGATTCGATTTTACCAATATCATGCCCCCAATTTATTTTATGACCCTGTAGTGCCGTAACATGATCTAAAACAAACACATCATCTGGAAACATTTTAATTTTTCTAATATCTAACAACTGTTATCCTTATAAGTAATATTAGTACTTATTGAATGAAAATAATAAACGTAACTTTTATCGGACATCGATTATGAAAATAATAAACATTCTTGAAAGCCCAGACTATCCAAAGCACAAGGAAAATTTAAAAAATGTATGTGCATGGATAGAGCAAAACGACAATCATCGTAATGCAAAGAACTATTATAACTTAGATCAGTTTGTTGACAAGTTTGATAGTTTTGAAATCATTTATGACGACAACAACATTGTTGCGTTTAGTGGCTTGTGGAACAACGGACATTATCCCAATAATACTGTGCGCTGTAGCACTAGAACATATTATCATCCTGACTACAGAAACCGAGGCAGTAAGCGTAATGTACGTTGGAGTGAAGATTGGTTTATTCCATACGAAGTAGATAAAGCAATTCAACTGGGTTATGATTATGCTTTCATTAGTATTGAGTTACTAATGCGTAGGCGAAGTATGCAGGATTTGGTCAACTATATCAGTAAAGACAGAAACTGGATACTACACGATAACATGTGTAATACATGTAGACAACACAACGATACTGGCAAGTTTATAGGAGTAAACAAAGACTCTAACTGCTGGCAAAATGTGTGCTACACACCGCTTAAAAGCGTTATTGACAGAGGGTTTGAGTTGCCTAATATCAGTATTGCGGAGTATAATCAAGTGTATGCTAGCACACAAAAAACACGTTTACAGCGTTTAGGATAGCCACTCAGTGAATAAGTTTTCAGTGAGTAACCTACTTTGTTCGTTGTACTTTACAGTTACTCCTTTTTGATAATTTAATTTATCTAACGTTCCTTCAAACGGTACAGGCAATTCAATATCTCTGAGGCTTACAACATTTTCTAAAAATCTATCTTCACGTGGATTTAAGAATCCATGAAACCCATCAACTACATGTAATTCTACATCTACATGTTGCGCATATCTATGTGCTTGAGCAACTGGTGTCCAATTATCATCTTTGCCTGTTACAATAGTTACATGGCGTGCAGTTAACATTGGTGTTGTTATTCCTACAAGCGCAGGGTACGCTACAAAGGTTTTATCAAAGTCTGCGCTGCATATTAAACATGATGTTCCACCAGCACTAATACCAAACAATATTTTTTTGGTGGCATTATACTTTTTACTTACAGCATAAATGTCAGTAGCTCTGTCATCAAAAGTAGGATAGACATCATTTACATCATGCCATATTTGGCTTTTAACATCACGTTTTGTAAAATGATCAACTATAACAACTTGGTATCCGTTAGCACATGCCATGTTTGCGAAATCTATATCTATATCACTTATACCTCCAGAGCCGTGACTCATTATAAGCAACGGTAATTCCTTTGAAAATCTATCTGGAGTAAAATGAATATGATCGTGATGTGTTGTTATTTTATCAAACATTTAAATGCCGCTAATAACTAAGTGTACTCTATCTTCTCTACTAGCATTTACAGCAGTATGATATTCATCTGTATTCATCTCATAACATACACCATCACCGGGTATATGGAAATGCTTGTGATCTCTATACAGTATAAAACAATTTTCATTTGTATCTACCGCAAAGTGATATCTTACCATACCTGGATCGTTATGCATCCAATAACATTTCTTAGCAGGTACTTTCATTAATCTCATTCTTCCCATGTTGTGAGGGAATGTTTTAAATATTTCTTCAAACACTGTTCCGTTAAACTCAGGATTAAACTCAGTAAAATCAGATTCTTCTAGCCCATACATAGGACAATGATCTAGTCTACTATCACCTGTGCCTTGATACGGATCAGCTTCAACACCTACTGTATTCTGAAAACATATTTGATTATGATTATTAAATGGGTACTTGTCTAATACCAACTTGGTGTCTTTTGCTAGTTGTTTAAAATCTACACTGTAGTCTATTGCGCTAATTAATTCTGACATCACGCACCTGCCAGTGGAAGATTAAGCCACGTGTCTGGCAATGATACATCATCCTGTCCAAATATAATTACATAGCTATCTAATCCTGGTCTAGGTCGAGTTTCTTCTATTCCACGTCTTACCAAACTTTCAGCACTCATATTGTCTGATTGTTCTAGTGTAACTCTAGCTCTGCTCATATGGTCTGTTTCAGTAGCAGGATATCCCACACCTAAACTCAATGATACTTTTCTAAGCTCACCGTTAACGGTTAATGCTCCGCCTCTGCTCTCATCTTGTGTGCCTGTCCATCCGTCTAACCCTTGACTTTGACAGAAACCGATGTTCAAGCCAGCATCCAAAGCAGCTAACCCAACTGCCATACTAGCCATACCTGCATAGTATCTGTGTAGTTCATTTAATGCCGCTGGTGGCACACTAGGATCTGTTACACCATTTGCGTCTACTACATTTGCTTTAGGACAAAAACAAAATACAACTGGTGCTAATAACTGTGGATTAAATACATCTACTTCGCACTCTGTGTTAACATATAGCTCTTGTTTCATATCTTGTGCGTTGTTTCCTAGCACAAAAACTTCTGTTGGCATTTGCTGTTCTTTAGCTGGTATACGATTAATAACCGCTAGTAAATCATTTATTATTTCTGTGCTTACAGGCTTATTGCTAAAGCATCTAGTATTTTTTCTATTATCTAGTAGTGTTGCTATCTTATTCATAATTTCTTCCTAAAGTGTATATTCGTATTCGAATATATCTGGATCTTGCATCCAGTCCATCACCTGTTCTAAGTTATTTACAAGATTACTTTTGTGTCCTAGTGTGTATTTTATCTTTTTAAATGTTTCAACACTCTGTGTAGGGTAACCTAATAACGGCAATATTTTATCTACATCATCTTGCCAGTCTTCGTAATGTATAACAGTATCTATCTGTTTACGCTGTTTAAAGTATTCAAACAACCGATTTGTTTCTTGTAGTCCTTGTACACAAAAATCAAAATGCTGACGTTGAATATCAAATGTAGGTACATCTACAGTTTGATCCTGATAGCCAATGTGCATTATTTTAGTGTGTTTAGCTATTAGGTAACTTATTATTTGTTCTCTGATGTCTCTTCTTGCGCAAAATACAAAACTATATCCGTTTAATAGTTTAGGATCTTGAAAGTTTTGTGCAAATGTTTGTGTTTGTATTTTAAAGAAACTCTTGTCTTGGTTGTGTACATTTTGTTGTAATAGTTGTTTTCTTTTGATTACTTCGTTGTAGTATCTTTCACTGCCTATATCAAACGGCTTGGGATTGTCGTATAAAAAACTACGCTGTACTGCTCCATCAATTTGATCATATGTTTTTACATATGTTCCCACAGGTAATGGTGGATCGTATGGTACGTTTACATCTTTGCCGTTTTCATCATACCGCATCAACACTAGTGGTATATTAGTTATTTCACCTATATATTCTTTGTGATGTGCTTGTGCTAAACATTGACCAACAACTGTACTGCCAGTACGATTATAACTGAGTATAGCAAATGTTTTCATATTTTTCTCTTGGGTATTTTACTGTCAGCACTACTTACACAATTATCGCTAATACAAACTCTAGGCTTATCAAACAGTTTAAATCCTGTCTCAATATTACCTAATGGTACATCAGCACAACTATAACTACGCTTGACACTGCCATCTGGTTCACGTATAATAATGCCACTGTAACCAGCATTACAACTCCAGCCTTTAAACTCATTAAAGTTAAAAGCATTAAAGCGTTCTGCTTGATCCATGTACCATTTCTTACCAGTACTGTCCCGAAACTCTACTTGCATATGCCAAGGCACGCTCTTGTCGTTTTCGCCTAGTGTTTCTGGCGGCAGTTCGAAACTAGGCCTTGGGCGTGCTGCCCATTTACGTTTTGTTTCAGTATACGCCATTTGCGGCATTCCGTTATACAATCGCTGTAACATCTCGTCCGTATAACCTTCCACGACTCTTGACGCCGTTGGGTCACTTTGTGGCTTGAGTGTGACGTTGATTCCTTGCTCGTGGAAGAACAAGGCATTTTCCCAATCCCTTTCGAACCATTCCGGAACCATAACCATATTGATGGTGACCTGTACATCATGCTCCTGACATAATATGAGTTTGTTTGCAAACTCCTGTAGCTTGTCAAGTGTATTTAAGTGTTCTGTGTGTAAACTAGCTGTTATACTAGCTCTATGGAAAGGTTTTACTCGTTCTACATAGTCCTCAAACCATTTCATTGGTCGACTACAGTTTGATGTCATGTGAACGCTAGTATAGTTTGTGTTGTCTATGTCATCAGCCAGATGTTGTAGAATGTCCAGGTACCCAGGATGAAAAGTAGGCTCACCACCACTAAGAGAAAAATGAAAGCTATTAAATCCGTTTTCACGTGCTTGCCTCTTTATTTCGTCAATTGTTTTGACACATAGTTCGGTAGGACGATGGTCTTTACGGTCACTACGGGCATAAGGCCAACAGTAGGAGCATTTGTAGTTACAGAATCTTCCGAGCAGCCAGCTGACAGTGAATAGATCACGGTACAACAAAGTACGCTGACCAACACTAACAATGTCGTCAAACGGTATTTTGGTAAAGTCATAATTGCTCCATTTTAAATCTTCTGTCATACTACTCTCTTTTGCATAGGATCCATGCTTATTTCATTTATTGTAACATGCTTAGGAAGCTCTGTCAACCACTTGATATATGAAGCTGCTTCATCTATATCCATACATACTCTGTCAGGGTGTTTCTCTTGATTATTACTCAGCGTACCAAAACTAATTAAACTTACTCTAGGGCCACTGTGCCACACTCCCACCAATGCTAAACTATTACAATAATCTCTGAGTGCTTTCTTTTCAGCATTATATAGCCATGCCGTGCCTTTGCTAGTTCTGTCTGTGGTACTGCCTATACATACAATATGTGCGTCATTGTTGGCGGTTCTACACGCCTTGTATACTAAATCCAGTAGTACAGTTTGATGAAAGCGCCATAGTGCGCTATTAATAATAATAGTATCATGTTGTGCGGCTAACTGCGCAAATTCGTCCATACCTTTGTTACTAGTAAGTTCATGTCCACTAGCTCGACTACAATATACTGCGTCAGGATATATCTTATGTAGACTATGTGCTAAACCTTTTTGTGGGTTACCTGTTATAATCATAATATACTATTTAATTCTGGAAATACATCAAAGTAATCGATACCTTTGAGTAGTCCTTGCTGTGTATAAAACTGTTTAGCATTTTGTAAATTTTTTTCATTTCTGTCAATACCAATATTATTAGCTAATATATCAAACCTTCGATTCAGTATTTGTTTAAATGAGTTATCGCTAAAACTTTTATTTAATATTTCTCTTGACTTTTCTATATAATCTATGTATGATTTAGGTAATATTGTAATACTCATGCTCTTAGGATTAGTAACAGTATTGTTACCAAACAAAAAATCTTTGCCAAGTGTGCGTTGATGACGCACTGCATAATCAGTCCAGTATTGATAATGTTGGGGCATTGTACTCACACTTAATAGATTAACACTAGCATTGATACTGCACTGTATTTGACTACGACTAGCAAATATATCCATGTTGCTTACAAACAGATCAAAGTTTAAACCTGTTCTAATGTTTTCTGCTGTATCTCCTACAGTGTCTATACTGCCTTGTATCTCTGTTTGAATATTGTGTTGCTCACTAAATTTAACAAAATTTTCTACATTCTTTTGTAGTACATTTAAGTTACTGATAACGGCAATGGTCAGCCTAGTATCAGTGTGTTCAAACACTGTAGTAATACGTAACAAAAACTTTTCTAGTTTATTCCAATTCAATAACGGTTCACCGCCTAGCATCTGTAATCTAAATTGAGGCACTTGATTTATAATATAACGATTTAAGTAATCAACTAAACAGTCTTCTGCTGCGCTATCCCATTCTTGATTCATTGGCTGAGGGTTATTTGTTAATTTAGCCCACAGATTACTGTGATGAGCGTCACAATACATACAGGTCATGTTGCACACATCACTGAAAATATAATCACATATGGCTGCCGGTGTTGTGTTTATTTTTAAATTTTTAAAATTATTCACACTCCATTCAGTTGTTTGCCATTCATTTTTACTGTCTCTGTAGCTTGGATGACACATTCTACATATATTAGCTGTTTGATTCAATTTCATATCTTCTAGTGCAAGTGCAAAGTGCTGATGATTAAACACGTCAGCACCGTGTGTTCTCAAGTATTCAGCACTTAATTCAACACCTTCTTGCTTGGGACATCTTGCTATTCTTCTACGTATATGATCCACTCTAATATTGTAGCTCATTAAACTACACAGTGTGGGTGGATTGGCTATGGTTTCCATTCTATCATGTCCTTGACTAAATGGTAATGATCCCAATCTTTGATCTTGGGTACTTTTAAATCTGTATTGTCTGTACAACGCCATTTGCTACAACGTATAGGCTCAGTTGGCAAATCAATACTATCTTTTTCATATACGTTACCACGCTTACCACCAACATGACAACTGCCAATGTATATGTCGCCAGTGGGTGTAACTTTTAAATGTTTCATACCTGCCCAGCATATCCAGCCTTCGTAATTATTCTTTTTATCGTAGTTTAGTTCATTGTAGTGATAATCTTCTTCGTGGTATTCGCCGTTGCTGTCCTGAAACCAAAACTTTAATTTACGTTTGTCAGGGTCTGCTGTACTACGATATATTTCTTTAATAGCACCTTGTTCGTTATGTCCATAATAACTTGCTTCTTTAGATTCTATTTTTTCTACTTTTGCTTTATCAGTAATTTGGTTAGGGTCTTTTTTATCTTTAAATTTATACTTCTCTTCTGGTTGCATACCTTTGCCTTTGTCTTTACCAGGCGGTCTGATATATCTATGTTCTATATTAGTAATACCAGCAGCTCTGTATGCTCGATCCATACGATCTACGTTATCTAACTGTCCAGTTTCGACCATAAATCTAAGTATAAGTGTTTTCTTAGGTTCACCTTTAGCTAACTTGCTGTTTAATTCTAATCTATATTTTTCTAATTCAATAAACTTTTCTATATATTCATCTATACGATCTTCCATAAACTCAAAGTGAAAACTTTGTGTAATACCATCTACTAGATCAAACATGTCTTTGTGATACTGTAGTGTGCGTGAACCATTTGTTGTAACACTGATATAACGTCTGCCTCTACTGCGTATATACGCACATAGATCCAAGAACTTTGGATTAATTGTTGGCTCACCACCGGTTAAACTCCACAGTACATTCGAGCCTTCTTTTTCATAAATTACATCTACTAACTGTTTCATATTTTCCAATGGCACGTGTGGACTTGTATAATCATGTAGATAATCCACACAGTAACTACAACTAAAGTTACAACGTTTACCTATATACCAGTCAACGCTAAATGCGCCAGTTGGGTTCCATTTAAAATAACTTGCTACGGGTTCCAAGATTGCTCCTTTTGTAATTATATATGTATATAAATATATTTATGGAAAATAAAACCTTTTGTTCAGTATTATGGAATCACCAGATGGTAGACGGTACCGGTAGAGTAAAGCCCTGTTGTAGATTCTTAGAAGACTATCGTCCCAAAGATCATACACTGGATAATTATAGTATCCAGGAAATATTCGACAGTGACTTTCAAAACGATCTTCGCAAGCGTATACTTGCTGGAGAAAGATTGGAAGGATGTACACGTTGCTATGAAGAAGAAGACAACAATAAAAAAAGTTTACGTATGCGTCTCAACGAACATCCAAAAGTTGGCGCTAAAACTGTTGATACTGAAAATTATAAGTTAGAATACTTGGAACTTAGCCTAAGTAACGACTGTAATCTTATGTGTAGAATGTGCGACAGTCGATATAGTTTTAAACTGTTTGATGAAGAACAAGAATATCATGGCAAAACGTTTGTTGGAAAGGCTATTGGCAGTGAACCTGGCTCTAAGATAAAACATACAAAAGCAAATTTAGATAGTATATACCCTCATCTAAAGGATATGAAATATATTAAATTTACAGGCGGCGAGCCCCTTATTATTCCTGATCATTGGAAACTAATAGAACATGCTGTGGAAAAGGGCTATGCTAAAAACATAAGATTAAACTATAGTACCAATTGTACAGTGTGGCCCAAGAAGAAAATTGTAGATATATGGAAAGAGTTTGACCATATTGAACTTGCTGTTAGTTTAGATAGTATTATTAAAGAAGAAAATGAATATCAACGACACTTGACCAATCACGAAAGCGCACTGAAAAATATTGACAAATATGTAGAAATAGCAGACACTGTTGGAATGACTGTGGTAGCAAGACCCACGGTTACAATCTATAATGCTTATCATTTGCCTGAAACACTTGAATGGTTGGATGATAGAAATATTATGTTAAACCCTACACACCTAACGTTTCCATTGTATTTGGGGTTAACAGTGTTACCACAGAGTCAAAAAGATATTATAAAACAAAAATATCACAACTACAACTACAAAAATGAAACTATTAAAAATCTATGTGACTATATTTTAACATACATGTACAGTGAAGATAAATCCAATATCTTAGATAAGTTTAAATCACACACTGCTTTTTGGGATAAGTCTAGATCGCAGGATTTTAAAACAGTTTATCCCTATTACACTTTTTGAATACGATCCAAACATAGCTCACTGATATTAACATTGTGAGGTTGATCTATTAACCATTTAATTACACCAGCAACATAGTCTGTGTCTAACTTCAGAGTGTCGGGCATTTTTTCATCTTGTCTAGGAGTATGCATATTGCCCGGAGCAATGTAAGTTGTTTTGCAAGCGGGTGGAGTATCACTACTGCATGCTTGACTGAGTTGTCTCATATATGCTCGCAATGCACGTTTTTCAACAGGGTAAATCCATTGGGATCCTTTAACAGGTGTGTCTGCACTACTTCCAACGGCTATTAGATAACCTTGGTGATTATTTTTAACCCATTCTTTTGCTATAGCTTCAGCAAGTAACACTTGACTAAAGTCACCTAATGCGCTACATAGTATTACCACGTCGTGGTCTAGTGATTTTCCACTCGCTTGCTGTCTAACATCACGCTTTCCCATGTTGTATCCACTGGATCTACTGTAGTATTCTGCATGTGGATAAAGTTTAGCAATACTTTCTGCTAATCCATATTCTTTATTTCCTATTACAAGCATTCGTCGAACATCTCCTTTAGTATTGGCAGGCTATCATGATAGCTGTTTTTTCTTATTTTGTCAAGTCTATTTAAATTGCTTCTAGCATTTGATAACAGTTCTAGATCTGTATCTGCACTGTAAAGATAAGTTTCTATATTTTTTAAGCCTCTTACTTTCATATGCTTTTCCATATTACTTAATTTATTCATCGCTATCTCTTTGTATTTTTCTGGTATGTTGCTGATATTTAAATACGTCGGACCCCATAACATATTAGTAAAAGTTAAAAAATAATTATTTCTATAGCAATATTCTAACAGTTCGTCTAGATAAAACAAACTTAGTATACTCACAGTAGGCGCTACATGAAAACGCCAACCCGGACATCGTTCAGTGAAGTACTTCATATTTTTATGAACTATATCCCAATTACTAGGGTAGCGTATATATTCTGCTCTCACTCCAACACCGTCAATGCTGGGCATCATAAGTCCACTAGGAAAATGACTCAACAGCTCTATAAACTTGGGATTGGTTGTTTGAAAGTTACTGTTAAATTCTATTTCTACATCTTCATTGAGACCTTCGTCAATCAATCTCTGTAGTATTTTAAGTACACCTTTAACAACACTGGGTTCGCCGCCTGTAAAATATAATCTACTGGTTTTGTTCATGCAACTTAGTAGATCTTCTATATTTTTATCACTGTAAGGATTGGTTAAGTCCCTGTGTTTGGTTAAATCATATATGTTCTTGTAGTGAAACATTGTATCATCGTAGTGCTTTTTTGTTTCATCAAATATCATACTACTGCTTTTGGGGTTACAGGTAATACAACTTAGATTACATTTGTTACTGAGCCTCAGATCAATTAAATCATATCCAATACTTTTTAAATGTTCTAAATCAACTGTGTCACGTTTGTATTTTTCTAGATAGTTTCGAACCTCTCTGGTACGCTTACTACTACTTCCGGCAGAATCTTGTCTTTCACAGTGATGACATCCAACATGGTACTTTCCATTTAGAAAGTCTTGTTCTATTTCTTTCCATAATTTACTGTCTTTGTATTCTGCTACGCTGCCTCTGTAGTTGTATTTCTGATCAAACACACAGCAAGGTCTTACTCCTCCACTGGGATCTGTAGCAATACCGTTGTATACCAATGGACATATTATATCATTCATATCTACCAAACCCCCAATATCGTTCTAAACAAAACCAACAGTCTGTTTCACAATGCTTGCTAAAGTCGTCGGTGAATACTTCGCAACTTCTTGTTAGTGGAAACAGTGTGTCCATAAGATTAAATTTTTCATACAGTTCTCTTACACCCTGTTTGTCTATGTTAATTAAAGGTAAAAACACATGCCCGCCTCGTACAGTTGGCTTAACAGTGTCAGAATTTCTATCATCAACAGGACCATTTTGATCAAATGCTATCATTACATCACTGGGAGGATTTTTAGTAATTCCCACATAATGACAGTTTATTTGGTTGTTGCGATATGCGCTGTCTACTACTTTTTGCTGTACCAAATCATAACTTTCACCATGATAATTTACACCAGTTGGATGTATACCAAATTTAATACCAGGAAATGTTTCTTCCATAAAGAAAATCACTTTGGTTGCAAACTGTAGCTGATACGCCTTGCCCGCATGACAAACTGTCATTGGAATAATTTCACATTCTTTATTAGTTTCTGTGATATACTTACACAACATATAAAGTACTATTGCGCTGTCTGCTCCACCACTCAGTTTAATGCCTATTTTATTAAAGTCATCTGGCAAATTAAATTCAATTATATCCTGACTATTTTCTATTATCATAGATTTACTCTCTTTGTATTTTTACCATACCCACTGCTAAATTCAAATTTGTCGCCGCATGTTCTACCACAGGTATATATTCTTTTATATTTTTCGTCTGCGTTATGCCAACTTCTATCTAAATACTTAGCAAAGAAGTCGTGTTGTAGTACGTCCCAGCCGTGTGTTCTCATATCGTTAAAATCTTGTCCGTATAAGTTATAGATATTATCAAAACTCTGACGTTGAGGATTGTGTGGTCCAAAATATGCTGGTGCTCCCATCCAAGTACATGGCCATAAACGCATATTCATATCAATAAACACACTGTTTTCTTGTTTGTATTTACACGTAATAGGAGTTTGCTCTATATACTGGTCAAAACTATCGTAAGTTTTTTTAATAGTGTTCATATCGCTTTGATTGTGATTGTCTTTTTTATCTTTTACAACACTTCCTTTACGAGTTTCGATTTGTTTTTGTTGTTGTTCTGCAAATCTTCCTGTATACTTGGCATTAAACTGTTTGAATCCCATATCTGTTGCCATTTGTTTTGCAGTTTCTATCTGATGATAGTTGTGTTCAAACTCAATAAAGTACCAACGGGCGTTGCCGCCAGCATCTATAAATGCTTGTGCGTTGGTCATTATTTTATCAAAGTTACTGTTTACTCTATATAAATGATTGGTATCAGCTAGTCCGTCTATACTAAAGTTTACAGTAATACGATCACTTTTTTGTGCCAAGTCACGCCACCAAGCAGAAGTTCTGGCACTACCATTTACTGCCATTTTAAATTCTTTAACGCCTTGACTTATACTATAGTCAATACAATCATCTAGTGTAGGGCTACTAAGACTGTCGCCAAAGTTACCACAGTGAAATAGTTTTACACTATCACGATCAAATGGTTCCAGTATAATTTTATAGTCGTCTACAGTTGTATCAGCAATAGGCATGTGTGGATTAAGTTCAGTCTGACTGCCGTGGAATCTAGCACACTGCGGACATGCTAGATGGCACCTACTGGTGTGATCCATTTGGATTATTTTAATCTCATTCAGATTCAGAAACAACTTCAGTGTCCTTTAACAATTCGTACAGCTCTGGAATATATGTTTCAATACTATGATTACGTATCTTGTCTAATCTACGTGTCGCATACCAAAACTGTGGCAAGTGTTCACTGAAGTCTTTGGCGTACATATACTTTACATATTGATCCAGAAGTGCAACTGCTTCTTTTCTACTACTGGCTTTACGTTCTTCTGTAAAGTCGCTTTCATCAATTATTTTTAACAGTCGTGGTTTGTAGTCTTCATACTTTTGTTTGATATGGTCTTTTGCCCAACCTGGTAACATTCTAATATTGTAAAACTTAGGACCATGCAGTGGATGTGGTGTAATAATAGGACGCCAGTCATCGTCATTTACACGTGGTATCTTGTTTAACAATATCCATTCCATAAACTCTGGAAAGTGTAGTACATTAAACACATTGATAGTTGCCGCGATCCATACTTTGAAGTTGCCTTCAGCTTGACTTACTTTAATTAGATTTTCATATATTTTATCAAACCTACTAGGAGGACGCATATAGTAGTTTATATCACCTACTCCGTCAATACTAGCACCAATGTTTACTTGTTTAAAATGTTTCCAGACATCCCAAGCACGTTGTGGTATATTGGTAAGGTTTGTGTTGTACTCTACAATAATGTTTTTAGCATGACCTTGATCCACACACTTTTGTAAAAATTCATAGTGTCTGTCAATCATCAATGGCTCGCCGCCAACAATATACAGTTTACGTATCTGTTCAATGTTGTCGTCCATTTGTACCCAATAGTGATCACTGGTGTGCCAATTGTACAAGTCCTCTTCAGGCTCATACTTGCCTTTATCATTTTTAATTAATTTTACTTTACCATGACTGTCTTTGTAACTGTCTTGCCATAGTTTAACTTGATCTTCATACCACATGCTGCTGTCAGTGGGACCGCACATACGACATTTTAAATTACACAAGTTACCAAAGCGTACATCGTAGAAGCTACAGTTGATTTCATCTGCACGTATAGTACCATCTTGTTCAGTTTTACTCAACAAGTCTTCCCAACTAAATTCGCCACGCTCTATCCATATTTTATTTTCATATTCTATACGAGCATTCATTCCGCTTTCAACTTCAGTCTGACAACGTACACATTCTGGATGCCAACGTCCTTCCATCATATACTTGCGTATTTCTTTGCTGAGGTCGCTGTTTCGAACCATTTGTAGGTCTGCATTTCTGGCATTATATTCTTTGCCATTTTCATCTCGAAGTATACCGCCAGTAGGTCCATGCTGTGCTTGACAGCAGACTCTAATATCGCCATTTGCTCTAAGGCTTGTACTCATCCATGGAACAGGACATAGTGTGTTATTCATTTAAATACTCCAAGTGAGGGAATGTAGTCCAATAGTCTACATTTCTTAATTTGTTTAATCTTAAATAATATTCTCGAGCTTTATTATTTAAATTATCGTCTTCTCTAGTGGGCGCACTTAGTGCTTTTATTAACCCTTGTACAGTTTTAGTTTCTCTGTTTTTACTCTTACTGCGATTACACATCCAACTATTATCAATAAAGTTTTCTAAATCTTCAATCTCTTGTTGTCTATATTCCAACGGTACTAGTTCATGCCGCATCCATTCTTTACCACGTACACTAGTAAATCCTAAATGAAAGCGTTGGTTACTTGTACGTTCACACATATTATCAAAGTATTCCAACATAGGCACCAAGCCTACACAATTAAGTGCTTGTAAACAAGTTTGTGTAACCATTTCCCATTCATCATGTAAACTATTTGAGTTTTCAATACTGCTTATTACACTATTCCAGTCTGTGTGATAACGTATTAATTCGTCTTTTTCTTGCCCAGCATCAATACTAAAACGTAGTAGCCCACCTTTAAAATGATTTAGTAAATCAACTATCTCAGGTGTTATTAGTGTTGCATTAGTACTGATGTCAAGGCTGATGTTTTTAGCATATTCTGTGTTTGCTATTTCCCACATAAAGTTTATACTGTGTCTATCAGCAAATACTTCGCCACCTCTGAACTCCATAAACAATACGTGTTGTAAGTTAGTCATAATTTGTTCTCTAAAGAACTCACTTTGGCTGAGATACTCTTGTCCACTACGCTTGGCAATATCTAAACTACCTTGCATTTGATTGGTCATAGTATCGCCCCACTTACTGTATTCTTTGTACATCATACTGCTAAGATTTGGACTACACATCACACAACTTAGATTACACTTTGTACTAAGTCTTACTTCCCACCACTGTGGCATTATATCTACATGACCGTTTGCTTCCCAATACTTGAGTAAATGTGGTTTTGCTTTTTCCAAGAAGCGTTTGTTTTTACCAGTACGCTTACTCCCAAAGCCGCTGTTTTCCATTCTGAAACAAAACTCACAGTTACTAATACGTTCACCACTGAGCATTCTCATACGGAAATTTTTCATAAATTTTCCGTTCCATAAATCTTCTATTTTGTCTTTGCTGAGATTATAAACATCTGTGTCACTACTATAAGTGTCGTCATTTATTTCCTCTAGAGCAAGCTCTTTGGGTATGCCATAATCAATACCTTCAATACTACAACAAACTCTAGCATCGCCTTTACCTCTAGTATTGAGCTGTACAAACGGTACAACACAGAAATTGTCTTCGTTTATATTCATACTATATCTTTCAGTATAGGAAATACTTCAGGGAATCTATTGTGCCAGCCTCGATGTTTATTAAGTAAGTTTAAATACTCTTTTGTTTCAGGCAGTCTAGCACTCCAGTCTTCACTGTTCATAAATTTAATAATACCTTTAAAGCGTTTTAATCCATATGGCGCATTTAACCATTCTTCTTTTGTTATACCCATTTGCTCTACACCTGTAAAACTCTGCCAGTTTTCTTCCATCCATGGATAAAATTCATTCTCATACTTCTCGGTAATTTCTTGTTTAATATGTTCGGGCAATACTTTTACATTTAGTTGAGGTGGCCAATAAGCAAAGTGCATATTAATACCGCCCGCTCCAAAAGGCCAACTGTTGATCTTTTTAAATCCCTGTTCAACTTTCCACTTGACAAACTCTGGTATGTACGCTACATTGAGTGCCATTATAGTAGTAGCTGTAGTAACTTCAACCTGTGGTGCCGTGTTATCTAGCATGTGGAATACACGTTCTTGATGTTCCCAATTACTCGGATAACGTATATAATCGTTTTGTTCACCCAGAGCATCTATACTGTAATGAAAACGTACACGCTTAAAGTGACTCCATAACTCAGGTAAATCTTTACGCCATTCAACACCGTTACTGTTATAACGTAGTTCCATATTTTTGGCATGCCCACGCTTTATACATTCTTCTAAGAGTTCGTAGTGTTCATCAATGATAAGACTCTCACCGCCTGCAAAATATAGCTGATACATATGAGGGATTTGATCCATAAGGTCATTCCAAAAACGTGGATTATTTTTATGCCAATTATAACTTGCTCCATTGTTACGACCTTTATTTTCCCACTGACTAGTATTAGCAAGTTTTTTGTTTTTTATTTTAGGACTAATTGCTTGCCAATCTTTGATCCATCCTGTACTATCATGTGGTGAACACATTACACAGGCAAGTTGACACTTACTACCTAAACGTAAATCAATATATCTAATTTTAGGAGGTATGCTTCCATCTTCTTTTGTTTCAGCAACTAGTTCATCAATATTAAATCTATTACCCCAATATTGTGTTTCCCAGTTACGTTTACTAAGATGCCCCTGCTCTTCTTCTTTGTAGCATTTTAAGCAACTAGCAGGCTTTTCACCACGTAACATCATATTACGAACATTACGCATATAGCTGCTATTCCATGCTTCTTCTAAACTTGTGTGATTAAAATTTGCTGGTGTGCCGTCATCTGTTTTAACAACGCCCACTTCGCCGCCGCCAATTTTTATATCACTATTGGGGTCTTGTACGCTACTAGCATTGCTGGTACAACAAGTACGCATTTTACCATCTGGTCTACTGCTAAGATGCATCCAGGGTAAAGCACAAAATGTTTCTGAGGGTAAAGTTTTATTTTTCATATATGTATTTATTAAGTGTTTAGTTAACTAAAAGTTTCAACAGCATGTAGATTATCTCTAAGTACACCACATGTTTTTTTACATTTCTTTAGTGGAGTATCTTCCCATTTGTTTTGTATTGTTTCAAAAAACTTGCTATCAACAATCTTGCTTAACTGTTGCGTTTTTAAATTAGGCGCACCAATTTGCTGTTGTAATTCAATAATTTCTTTGTTCAATGACCTATCATCGTTGTAATGATATCCTGTGTTACAACAAGGATACACTCTGCCATCAGCAGCAATATACACACTGCTTTCTTTCTTGGCATAACAATCAATATCACCAGTCCATACTTTTGTAGTTTGTATTCTGTTAGGGTTTTTAGCAGTAAATCCAGTATTGTCTATTTTTGCTTCATACAGTCTATAAAGTTCATTTGCGTCTTTATCAAAAACAGGAAGAAAGTCCTGCTCAAATCTATTTGTTTTAATTTTTTCAAACTTACGAAACCCCATTTGTTTTGCCAGAGCATTTGCGCTTTCAACTTGATGTTTGTTGTGATCAAATATAATATACTTCCATGTAGCATTGCCACCTGCGTTTATATATGCTTGAGTATTAAGCATAAGTTTATCCCACTGTACATGGCGTCTGTACAAATGATTAGTATCAGCTAATCCATCAATACCAAACACAACATGTAAACGATCTCCAGCAAGCTGTGCTAAACTTGCCCAGTACTCAGGCTTTCTAGCACCGCCGTTGGTCATCATTAATATAGGCTTGTTGTGTTTGGTTAACCAACGATCAATTATAGTATGTAACTGTGGATGTACACACGGGTCGCCGTAATTGCCACACAGTGTTAGTTTGTTTGCTGGTAGGTCTAAATTATCTAACCAGTCAATATCAAAGTCTTGTTTAACAAGGCTAGGATGATCTCTATCACCATTTAAGTTACGCATACACATAGGACACGCAGCATTACACTTTGTAGTAAGCTCTATGTGTATGTAACTCAGTGGCAGGTTATAAAACACTACTCGAACCATTCCTCTGGTAGTATATTAATCATCTGCTCAAATGTAAGATCAAATGTTACACTCAGTAATACTCTAGGCTTATCGCTTTTGTTTTCAAATCCGTGTGGAGTTTTTGTACTAAACAGCACAGGCTTCTCTAAGTTATAATAATCAAACTTATCCGCCTCTTCTCTAAAAAATCCTGTAGGGCCATTTGTGCTTTTGACCACATGTCCGTCTTTGTATTGATCTAAGTGCCGCTTTCTATCGTATCCTTTTAGCAAGTGTGTTTTGCCTGTAAAGAAATAACTATTGTCGTGGTCCATTTCAATTGGAATGTTTAGTGCGCTCCAACGTCCTCTGTCCAAATGTGGCCCATTGCCACAGTGTGGTGGGTTACTAAAGTACTCTAGTGTGCGAGTTTCTTCTGGGAAGTTTTTAAACACAGGATGAGAGCTTCGCAGACAGTGGTGCCACATTGCTCCAGGGCTTGCTTCTAATTCCTTAACCCATTCGCCTTCGTACCATATATCTTTTAGTTCTTGTAATAGATCTTGTGGAAAGTTTTCCAATTTAATCCAAGTCATGTTTTTCTCCTATTTAAATTGTGCCGTAAATGGATCAAACTCAACGCCGCACTTCATTGCGCATACGTTTAGTTTGCCTTCGCCACAACTGGGTTTGTTCCAACTGTTAGTTATATTATCGAATATGCCACTTTTAAATACTGTGGCTAATCCTTGTTTAGCATTTAATGCTGATTTACCGCCAGCAGCATCTATAAAATCCCATATTTGTTCTACTTTAGGATCTTTATGCCACCACTTATACATGCGTCCAGCAGTCCAACAGCAAGGTAATGCGATACCTTCTGCTGTAATAAACAAACTTTTTTCTTTTGCTACTTTACAGCTAATAGGTACAGCATCATAGTAAGCATTCATACTACCATATTTTTCTATTAAACTGTGTTGTTTACTTAGTTCTTTATTTTGATATTTTTGTTCTGGTTTCTTTAGTTTAGTTGTCTTCTCACCTTTGCGATTTACAGCTTGATGTTCTTCTTTTTTATTACTGCTGGCATTTATAAACCTACCAGTTTTTTTAGCAATAAACTTTTCAAATCCTAGTCGCTCACTTATAGCTCTAGCTGTTTCAACTTGATGTTGATTATGTTCAAATATCAAGAAGTCCCAACGAGCTCTCCCACCAGCATCAATAAAAGCACGAGCATTACGTTCTACATTATCCCATACTACACCTTGACGATATAGGTGATTGGTATCTCTTAAACCATCAACACTAAAAATAACAGCACCCATCCTGCCAATAACACTAGCCAATTCGCTCCACCATTCAGCACTCTTGGCTCCAGCGTTTGTATTCATACTTAGCCACATGTTAGGATTATGAGATCTAAAGTATTCAAATATTTCTAATGTATCACGAGCAACAATAGGATCTCCCAAGTTGCCACACATGTACATTGTATCAAGTTGTGAAATAAATTTAGGTGAGAATATGTGTTTACAGTCAGCTAAACTTAGTTCACTAAGATCAATATGCTTATTAACTGCTCCACCATTTTCATTACGATCACACATAGGACAACTAGCTTGGCAATTTTGTGTGACTTCCAAGTGTATGGTTTTGATATCATCTATATTATACATCTATACTTTCCTTGGGTATACGTATGTCAGGAACACACGCACAGAATTCTGTATCACATATAAGAGGCTTAATCTCACCATCTAATTTGCCATGTGCTATATTGCCTAGTTTATTTCTTTTTGCTGTACTACACTGCGCTCCGTATACATTTCCATCATGCCAGACAATTAATCTGTGTGTACCAGCATGACATCTCCAGCCTCTAAACTTGTGTTGATTATTTGCTATCATATCATACATATGAAAAACACCATGCTCTTGACCATCAATAATAATATTTACAGCAGTTGTTCGAGATCTAGTTTTAAGTATAGGAGCATCTTTATTATAATCAAACTCTCGCATCCAGTCGATTGTGTCTTGATCGTAACTTTGTGATTCGTTATCGCCTGCCTTGTGTCTGCGTGTAACTGGCTTAATTACAATTTTACAGTACAAATCAGCATCAGCAATTGTCTGCGCAAACTGTCTACCTTTTTGTACTAGGTCTTCATCTAACATGATAAGCACTGTTGCTCTACAATGTGGTCCGATTATTCTGACAACTTCTTTGATATGTTCAGCATCAGCAAATTGTAAGTGTACACTAATAGCAATCTGATCCATTTCAGTTGTATCAATAAACTTTTGCCACCAACGAAGTGTTCTACTACCATTAGTAACAATAGCTTTTTTATAACTAGGGTCCAACTTATTAAAAAATTCACTAAGGTGTGGCCATATAGTTGGTTCACCGCCGCTAAGTGTAAGCATTTTATCGTTACTGTTTACATCTGTATGTATGTGACTCCAGAACTCAAGACTTTTTTCTAAGCTAGGCCAACCACTGCTACCGCTGTACAGTTTTGGATCACAATAGGTACAAGTATAGTTACACACATTACTTACTACCCATTCAGCGTGCATACTGTCTGGTCTATCGTTTGTTAAATATTTCATTTAAGTATCAGTTCTACATCTTTACCTGGTCCGACTCTGCTAGGTAAATCACCATATGTATTTACATACCATTCAATGACAGCCTTATACCAGTTTTGACTATCGTGGTGCGCCAATTTATTAAACTTGTAAATGTTGTTATTGGTGGCTTGCATTGTACTCAAAGCTCTTGCGCTTTCAGTTTGCAGTTGTCGTACACTTAGATCACTTATATCCAATTAACATAAACCTTTTGTATTTGGGCAAGTCTAAATCGCCTGCGTATAATGTATTTGACATAGGTGCCATATTGCTAAACTCAGTAATGTCTTTAACACAGTTAATATGCTCCTGGACATCAAAAAAGTTATTACTTTGTAGTATTACTAGTTTACCATCTGGTATCTTAGCATACCATTCTGCAAAGTTTTCAATGTGTTCACAACTTGTATTTATAATTGTATCAGGACTGTCCGTGATTGGATAGCTCATTCGATTATTGGCATTACTCCAGAACTGCCACATATGTTCGTTATAATCTATATCCATTATATCTTGTGTAATACTTTTGAATCGCCATTGTTCCATAAACCACGGCTTGTTGAATGTTTCAGCAATGTCTACACAAGTAGGATCAATGTCGAAAGATCTAACTTTATCTACTTTAATGTCGCTTTCAAATAACATTGTAGCAAGTGTAGCGTACCATCCAGCGCACAGGAATACTGTGCCTAGTTGGACATCTAGGTTTCCTAGTTCAGTTACTAACCATTGTTTGCTTTGTAGTTGTCCTCTACTAAAACAGTCAGTGTCAATAACTGTATTGTTTATAAAGAAACTTTTAAACGCACTAGTAAATTGTGTATCTACATAACTGTCTAGTATAGGCCAAAGTTTCCATGTGTTGTCTTCTAATATTAATTTACGTAAATCTTCATCATCGACTAATCTAAATATGCTGTGTAAATTTTGTTCTAGTACTGCTTTGCGTAGTTCTTCAATATCGCCTGATACATGATTGGGCAGTAGTCTGAATATACTACTTAAATCTTGATCAATAACTGAACGTCTTAGATCAGCAAGCTCATCTATTTGTGGATACAGTATTTCGTAACGGTCTAATAGTTCATGTGTTGTAACCGCCATTTCAGTTTGTAGTTCACGCAGGGTTAAATCGTCCATCATTACTTTTCACCAATTATCATAAATCGTTTATACAAGTGTGTATCAATTTCACCACTGTAATAAACTTCACTCATTGGATATTTTGCAATAGCATCAGCTAAATCTCGACAACAATTTACATGCTGTGAGTTATCAAAATAATCGTTAGTTTGTAAACACACCACCTTACCAGTGGGTATATTATTAAACCAATCTTCATTCATGTGTTCACAACTGGTATTGATAATAAGATCAGGTTTGACATTGGTAGTAATCGTGTCATTGGTAAGGTTTTTTATTTTTATATCAAAATTATTGTTGTCTTTCCACACAATGTCACTAACGTTTTGCAATGTGCTTTTAAACTTCCATCCAACAGTTTGTTCATAATTAAAGTCATCTGAGATCTCAATACAGTCAGGATCAACTTCCAGATTGTAATAATTCTTAACTCTAAACTTCTCAAATATGTTTTGTGCAACTGTTGCATACCATCCGCCATAATGCGCCACAGTGCCCAGATATTCATCCTGATATATTTGTGACAATTCAGATACCATCCAACATTTACTTTTCATTTGTCCGCGACTAAAGTGATCATTGAGGTTTGCTCGGTGTTGCCATTTAATACTCCAACTACTCATTTTACGTATATACTCACTGTCAACACAATGTGCAATATACTGTAAAACTTTACGGTGATTTACGTGCCCATAACCAGTGTAGTGTGCTAGTATGATATTAAGAAAATCGTCAGTTAAGTCAGTATAGCCACGATGTATTTCACTTGTCAATAAATGCTTAATATGCCAGATGTTTCCATACAGTATGGCTCGTTTAATATCTTGATATATTCTAATGTCAGGATGATTATTAAATTCTAGGTATTCTTCAAGTCCGTGCATCCAGTGTAAATTTGTACTCAGTTCATGATTGACCACATGCGATCCATCCGAACTTAGTTCTGGTTCATTATTACGCTGTTGACTCATCAAATTTCTCCCGTAACCATTTGTAATCATTGATTAAATGCAGAGTTTGTGGCTTGTTTCGATAGTAATTGCCGAAATCTCTACCTTGTTGAGCACCCATAATACTATATTCACCAAAATCAGCTTTAATTCCACGCTCACACCAGATTTTAAGTCTATACTCGTTGTCAGTATTATCGCCATTTGGAATTATACTGGACGCTAGTTTAGTTGTTTCTCTAAACGCACCCTTCCACGTACTAAAAGGATCTGTATTAAATGCTGTGATGTTACTGATCTGAAACTTGGGAACAAATGGGCAACCAATAGTAGTGGTCATGTCTACTTTAAATTCTTCAGATTCCAGTAACTGACGCTTGGGAAATAGTTTAACTGCACCATAACCATACACCAATTTGTTTACTGGGTTTAAACTACGCCAGGTGTATACGCATTTGTCTTCAGTCACACCAGGGTAAACTTCCTTTTGATTACTAGGATTAAACTTAAATGTAAATAATTCGTCTATAATGGCATCTGCATCAACTACATAAAAGTAATTGGTTGAACTTGCTTTTGCACATTCTTTATGTGCGTTTAAGATACCATCAACACCGTGTACACGCTTTGCATGTGGAGCAAACAGTTGTAGTAGTTCAAAGTTTTCGTCTGCTGTGGGTTCATCATAGCTTAAAAATATAACGTCTAACATTTAGATCTCACTTGTATATAAAAGGGTCACGATCACGTAAACTTTTTAATTTACGCTTCAAGGCATAGTGGGCACGTATCTTTCGATATGGCCATAATAGGAAATTTTTTATTTGGGTAAACATACCTGTACTCCATAGTTTTTAGTCCAGCGTGTAGCATCCTGTCTTGTATTTACCAATGGCTCGCCCCTTATGTTAAGACTAGTGTTGAGCAACATTGGACAACCAGTTTCTGCATACCAAGTTTCTAATAGTGTTCTAAATCCGCTGGTATCGTCTTTAGATACAGCCTGTACTCGACTAGTACCATCCAAGTGTATAATAGCAGGGAATTTATCAGGTTGTTTACACTTTGCTGTATATTGCATATAAGGACCAGTAACTCCTTGAAAGTAATCATCAGCATGTTCAGCAAGTATTGCTGGTGCGAATGGCCTGAATAGTTCTCGTTTTTTTAATTTATTGACTCTATCTTTAACATCACTGCCTCTTGGATCAGCTAAAATACTACGATTGCCCAAACTACGTGGTCCAAACTCTGCTGGCCCAGCAGCTACTGCCGCAATTTTATGCTTCTTAAGTTGTTGAATAACATCGTTAACTGGATATTCTCCTTGTATATTATGTCCTAGATATGCTGACGCAAACTTAATATGTGTTTGTTCATGTGCCAACACACACCCTATACTACTTCCTGCATCGCCTGGATTTGGCATAATCCACACGTCTTTAAAATATTTGTGTGCTAGACTATTTGCTACACAATTTAATGCACACCCACCCATTATAACAATGTTTTCTTGGTTTGTCAATGCCTGAGCAGACATTAATAATATATTTAATATTTCTTCATATATAAGTTGGGTAGCGGCAGCAATGTCAGCATAGTCTTGTTCACTATTCAAGGCAGTACGCCAGTCCAAACATCCTCTGTGACAGTTACGCTTGAATAGTGTACGTGGATCTTTTAAACTAGGCATCTTTTTAATAAAGTCATGTTTAATAAGATCATAATACTTGCTGGGATCACCTATAGCCGCCATACCCATGAGGATGTATTCGTGTTCCTGTGGCTTTAGTCCTATACGTTGTGTCATAGCACTGTACCAGATCCCCACACTGTGTGGATAGTTTTGACTCCACTTGCGCTTTAGTTTATTATCTCGACCGGTCCAAATGCTAGTGGTATTCCATTCACCTATGCTATCAATAACAAGCACCGCAGTATTATTGAACGGCGCAGTATAATACCCAGCCGCCGCATGACTATGGTGGTGCGAAGTATACTGACTGCGTGGTGCATCTGTATAAAAGTTTCTCATATGTTTAGTTGGTGACATGCTTGTTAACTGGTCATATTGTCCAGCATATAGTTGTCTAGTTTTTTTCCACAGTGGATTTTCATAATAGTATACACGCTGTGGATCGCCCCACTGTAATGCCTCTTGTAACATATCAGTATTAAGCTCAGCATCATTTTTAACTCTAGTGTAACGCTCGCTGTGAGCACTCCACAATAGTTTTAAATTATCTGATTTACTGAATACTGATAGGCTAGCATCATGGCTCAAGCCTGTCCATCCCCATATAATCATATGGTCGCTTTCTACTGGTGTCATAAATAGTATTTATAATAACATATTATTAGGAAAATTACAACATGAAAAACGTTTACCTGAGTCAGATGAGTCTAGAATTGCCAGGATCAAAATATTACTATTTCCCTTATAGTGTAGGTGTAGTGTGGAGTTATGCTGATGCTATCCCAATATTACATGAAAACTATCAACTTAAAGGACTATATTTTGTTAAAGAAGATATTGATAATATAGTGGACAATATGGAAGAACCTGCAGTACTGGGACTCAGTAGTTACATATGGAATACCAACTACAATGAGGAGTTTGCTCGTAAGGTTAAAGCACGTTGGCCTGAATGTAAAATTATTGTAGGCGGTGCCAACGCACCCGACAGTGATATAATGTATTTTGAAGACAAACCGTATATTGACTACCTTATACACCAGGAGGGAGAGATTAGTTTTAGTGGACTACTCAAGAGCTTTATAGGCGAACGGGATGAAACCCAAGTGCCTGGTATCAGTATAAATCAAAATGGTAAACGTATTACAACAGGTCCCAGTGTAAGAGTTAGTGACTTAACAGACGTTCCCAGTCCTTACTTAACTGGATTGTTTGACGACATTGTTAAAAAATACAATGGACGCAGTGATATGACACTCAATGGCATTATTGAAACTAACAGAGGGTGTCCATTCATGTGTACATTCTGTGATTGGGGAGGTACTACATTTAGTAAAGTTAAGAAGTTCGATATAACAAGAATTGAAGCAGAAGTTAAATGGTTCGCTGATAATAAGATTGAATATATAAACAATACAGATGCTAACTTTGGTATATTTAAAGAACGTGATATGGCTATTACTGATATGCTTATTGCCACAAAGAAAAAATATGGGTTCCCAGAAATATTTGATACAAACTGGAATAAAAATAACAATCAAGCAACAGTAGAGATGGCAAGTAAATTATTAAATGCTGGTATGATGCGTAGATTTACTGCCAGTTTACAAAGTATGAACCCTGATGTGCTTAAAGCCATTAAACGCACAAACTTAAATGGTGCGCAATTGGACAACATTGTAGATGATGCACGTAAAATAGGCATCAATGTTAATACAGAAATGATTGTTGGATTGCCAGAAGAAACATATGAGAGTTGGAAAACTGGTATTTGCGAACTGCTTAAAGACGATTTTATTGTCGAGAGTTATCCACTAGCACTGTTGCAAAATAGTGAAATGAATAACCCCAAGTATAAAGAACAGTATGGTATAAAAACAAAAACTGTAAAGAGTTATTTTAGTAATTATGTAACAGAATGGCAGGACATGGTTGTTGCTACTCGTACCATGGATGAAGAAACAATGAGCCGTGTATGGTTGTGGACCTGGCTCACAAACAAACTTGAAGCAAATGGGTTTACACATCTAGTAAGTAGATACATGGAACAATATCATAATATTCCACAACAAGATTTTTACGAGGCAATGCTAGAAACATTTTTAAATGACGAAGATAGTGTCTATTATCCACATTTACAAAAATGGAGTAAGCATGCACAAGATTTAGAATTTCAATACTTTATAGCAGGATTTGTATATGGTGAAGTATTAGTAGATATTGGCCAGTACCGCAGAGCTAAGTTTTTTAAAGAGGTGTATGAAGTTGCTAATAGTATGTTAAATGAGTTTGATCCACAATTAAGTCAAGTTTTGGACTTGCAAGAAAAAATACAACGACAACCAGAAAACGGAATGCACACCTTAACATGTAATAATAATTTATACGAGTATATTGTCAACAATGCGCCGTTGACATCCCAAAAAGTGCAGTATACAATAACTAATAATGCAATAGAAGATAGATTTGATAAAGACTGGGTTGCATTTATGAACTTTGCACGAAAGAATAAAGGATGGATAAATGACATTGTGGCAACAGCCGTCTAATAGACTTGAGTTTTTAGAAAAAAATTTAAAACCAATAGTGTCAGGTGCAAAGGTTCTGGACTTTTGCTGTGGTACTGGTATGAATGGACTGTACGCACTTGAACATGGTGCAAAACATGTTACATTTACAGATGTTAGACCGGAGACATTCAATGACTGGATAGATACGCAGGGGGTTAACGTTGATTATATTAAATCCAACAACCATGTGTGGAAGTTTTTTGACGCTAATGAATTGCAAAAAAGCCAACAGCTGATAGATATGCAAAATTTTGATATAATAATTTATCACGGACATTTTTATCATGCAAGGAATCATTTTGACATTGTCAAAATGCTTAGTAATTCAAGTGCTAAACATATTATATTTGAAACCAAAACCACACACCATGAAGATTTAATAATGGAATGGCAACTTGAACCAATTGACAGTAAATGGGCAACATGGTCAGATGGCCAGCAATCACAAATGCCAACAGGGCAACCAAGTTGGGGGATCTGTCGTATGCTATTTGAATATCATGGATGGAAGACGTCTGCTAAAAAACGGCAAACTTGGAAATTTTCTGGGTTACCAGCAGACGCTTCTGATCCAAATATGATTCAAGTTAGAGCGCACTTTAGTCGTTAGACCAACTATAAGTTTCTGTATCTTCGTCATAAACAACCGATGCATTTAAAATTTCTGTATCAAAATCTATCTTAACAATCTTACATGTATGTGCTCTTTCTATAAACCAATCAAAGTCGTCTGCATTGCCTGATTCATTGATAGCCAATATGTGGCGACCAGGTGTGTGAATCCAGTCATTAATGTCTACGCTATAAGTACCCACTAAATCATGTTCTTGAGATTTCTCTTTATACCATTCCAAACGACTATGTGTTAATTCTGATTCACGTTCTGCTGTTACTCCTTCAGCTGGAATATTAAATGTAAACCATGGACTTACTGATCTTTTTGGCTCTACATTGTTTGCAGTTATTAGATCTAAATGATTGTCTTGTAAAATCATTTCAATGTCCTTGCCCAAGGTTGCATATGCTAAAAACAAACAGTGCCTGTGTGAGAAGCCACTTGATTTTGCATCTTGGTCTTGTTGAGTTAAAAGCGCTGCTGATTTAGGCCAATCTTCTGCAGATTGATCACTATGTACAACATGCCATGGCTCTAATAATACACTTCTCGCATAATTTTGTAGTGTGCCGTTGTTGTTTATTGCACCTTCTAATGTGTGTATATTATGATTTAGCTCTCTTAATAGTGCGAGTAACTCAGGATCATAATCGCCCTCAGATAGTTCTCCCAGCTCTATACATTCAGCAGCAAATTTGTCATGTATTACATTAAGCAAAGTTTGTTCATATGGAACACTATCCCAACCTTCGGGCAGTGTTTTATTGTAGTCTGTTACTAATTTTTGACAATTTTCCAATACTATATCATGATAGTCTGCTATCGGTAATACTGTAGATGGGCATTCACTATTAATAATAAAAGTAGGTTGGTGCTCTCTGCGCTCATAATATTCTTTCCATATTGCTAACCATTTGTGTACAACGGTGTATCCTGTTTGCAAAGTATAGTCTAAAGAAATACTTTCATTGCCAGAAGCGTATGTTAATTTTACTGTATTCATAATATGAATCTCCTATGTTGATTTGTTAACTATATTTATCTACATTTGTAATTATATAAATAAGTATGTAGTTAATATAGGATTAAACATGAACAAAATAGGATTTATTGGTACCGGTAAATTAGGAATGCCGTGCGCAGAAGCAATTGCACAAAAAGGCCATGATGTTAGTGGATATGATGTTGTTAATCAGCACAGCAAACATGTTACTATGTATCATGACATTGCTAGCTGTGTTAAAGATAGAGATATAGTATTTGTGGCAGTGCCTACTCCACACGACCCAAATTATGATGGAAGAGCGCCAACAGCTCACTTAGACCCACGGGACTTTAATTATGACATAGTTAAGGAAGTATTGGCTGAGGCAAACAAGCACATGAACGACAGCCAATTACTAGTGCTTATCAGTACTGTACTGCCTGGTACTACTAGAAATCAATTTGTAGATTTAGTTACCAACACACGCTTTGTATACAATCCTTATTTGATTGCAATGGGAAGTGTTGCATGGGATATGGTCAATCCTGAAATGGTTATGATAGGCACAGCAGATGGAAGTGAAACTGGTGATGCTAAAGAGCTGGTTGACTTTTATAAAACTATTATGGAAAACCAACCTCGATATGTTATCGGTACATGGGACGAGTGTGAATGTATCAAAGTATTCTACAACACATTTATTAGTGCTAAGATTGGGCTTGTTAATATGATCCAAGACGTAGCAGAAAAGCAAGGTAACATCAATGTTGATGTTGTGACTGATGCACTTGCAAACAGTACAATGCGTATTATGGGGCCACAATACATGAAAGCAGGCATGGGTGATGGAGGCGGATGTCATCCACGTGATAACATTGCACTTCGTTATATGGCACAAGAGCTAGATTTGGGTTACGATTTATTTGATAGTATAATGAATGCAAGAGAAATTCAAGCAAAAAATATGGCAGTAAAATTAGCTGATTTAGCTAAAGAAAATAATTATAGTATTTGTATACATGGCAAATCATATAAGCCAGATGTTTCTTATTTAGATGGCAGCTACAGTTTACTAGTGGGGCATTACTTGCAGGAACTGGGAGTTATCCCTAATTATATAGATCCGTTAACTGGTGATAACTTTGTGCCCACTGACCCAGTTATTATGATGCTTGCTCACAGTGCAAGTACAACATACAACTATGCCAATAAACATACACAAGATAAACTATATTGCAAAATTCCGGATAACAGTGTGGTTGTAGACCCATGGAGGAATTTTACCACAAATAATAGCACAATTAGGATTGTACAATATGGCAACACCAGATAACGCATTGATAATAATTGATATGTGGGACACATATCATCCTGGTCACAATAGATTTCAAAATGTATATGAACAAACTGTCAATCGTGTAGTTAATGTTGTAAAAAAATGGACAGGCCCAGTGGTGCTATCTTGCTATAACACTTATTGGAATGCTGAATATAACGATTGGGAGAAGCCCACACATAATCCATGGAGCCGACCGCATATACTATTGGAAATGGCTGTCAACTCTAAACCACTTGGATTAATCAGTTGGGATAAGCCGGAAGTCATAACACACTTAGTGAATAATCAAGTAAATGAACTATATTATGCTGGAGTAAGTTTTCCTGGATGTGTACAAGATAGAGATTTAGGCATTAATAATATGAAATATAACAGCAATGTGATAATTGATTGTGTTATTGATTTAACCAGTACTGGTTATAACGAACACGAAATAATACACGATACATACCGATATGCATTATCACACAAACAAAGGATTGTAACCAGTGATACCTTGTGAACTGCACAATCAAATTGGCAATCATGTGCCGTATATACACACAAAATTTACTCGTCCACGACAGGCAGATGATGACAAGTTTATATATCTGATCAGTGACACTCATGATGGTAGTGTAAGTGGGAGATATCGTGACCCAAATTATCAATTTTGGGAATGGCTGACAGACGTCACAATTCCGGCTCGGGTAGTACGAGCAGTTAAAGATAAAAAATGTATAATATTAATTGACGACACCCAAGAGGGTCATGAACGATCAATTATTGATATTCGCATTAAACTTTGGTGTCGGGCAAACGGATTTGATCAACAGGATCATGATCACATTGTATACATGACAGGTAATTTAAATTATCACCCAACTAATACATACACTGTGATAAGTAAGCCGTTTATCGTAGATGTATGTCGTTATGTTTGGTTTGATAACTGGGGTAGTGGTGTAGATCGAATAGCTGATAAAAAAAGATTTACTCGTATTTGTAAAGAAAGGCAACTGGCTGATTGGCATTATAAATTTATTAGTTTACAGCAACGCCCTAGAAGATTTAGAATTGAGCTTAGAGATAAATTAAGAAGCCGTTATTCACAATCTGAAAGTATATGTACAATAAAACAAGGCTCGGCTAGTGACGATCTCAGCAATGCAAGTGGTATTGAAGTTAGTCCATATGACACTAATATTGATTCTGAATATGGTTGGCCACAAGTAACAACTGAACACTTCATACACATACCATATGCTGTAGTAAGCGAAACAAATTTCTATGGCACGGAAAAAAAGTTAGTGACAGAAAAAGCAATTAAAAATTTAATATACCCGCAACCGTTTGTTTTGTGCGGATATCAAAATCAAATTGAAGACCTTAGGCAAATGGGCTTCCAGTTATATGATGACTTAGTGGACCATACTTATAACACATTACCAGACGAACAACGGATGGATGGATTAATTAATGAACTGTCTAGACTGATAGATTTAACTCCAGGTGACTATACTGCGCAAGCACTGCATAATCGCAATGTTGTCGCTACTAGCGATTGCTTTGGAGAAGTGTACAGGAATTTAGTTGAGATATTGTTGGATTGAATCGTATATACGATCTGCAATAATTTGGTTTCCAAGTTTATTGTAGTGACGGTCAGTCTCACTTATAACATATTTGGACGAGTCATTTGGATCGGGCAAAACAACTTCTGATATATCAATTGCTTTTAATCCCAATTTATGTATATAGGCTCTGATACGTTGCATATCTGCAGAGCAAACCATACTACTTTGGACAGCATTCTCTCCCCATAAAAAAACTTTAATGTTGTTTGCTTTACTAAAGTTGGATAGAAATACAAGATTGCGTTCAAAATTATTAAGATCTGTTACTGGATTTGATAAATGAATATAACTTCTCCAATCTTCGTTAGCCATAGCTTTGTTAATAACACTTGGAAGTAGACGCCGAGATTCTATTTTACTTTCATATACACTCTCTTTTCTCCAATTTGGATTATCGTAATTGGCTGTTAAACTATAAAAATGTTCACGCCGATTGATAGGTGGGATATTGATTACCATAATTTTGCTATTTTTTAACTCTATTCTATTATAATATTGGGTTATGACCCGTGTTATCAGATCCATACTACCACCTGGTGATCCTATATTTAATGCTAAATGATCCGACTGTAATTTATTTTGTATCATATTGGTGAACACATCGTTGTATGTCAGACCTGGTCCATATGTAAAACTGCACCCAAAAAATGGTATGATAGTTTTATTTTTCCAATCAGTGTCCAATGGGGTACGTGTTGAATCTTCAATTTGAAGAGCTTCGTCGAAGCTGTATGAAAAATTACCGGGTATCAAATGGCTAGGGACTTCTTTTTCATTTTCCATAATATGACCCCACACTGGATGCTACACTTTTCCAAGTTGCATTTGTTTCAACACCACAGAACATGCTGCATACTCGTAGGCGTTTATTTTTTATATTATTATCCTGCCAGGTGTCTGGCCAACGATGTTGAAATATATCGCCATCCACAATATTTTGTAATGTAGTATGGTTTAAGTCCATATTGTTTCGACCTATATCACTAACAAACTTTCTTAGCTGATCGCTTTCGGGATTATTGGGCGCATACAATTTCCCAGCAGTCATACAACATGGAAATACTAGTCCTTCACTGCTTACAAATACTCCACGAGTAGGTATTATTTGACATTTTATTTCAGTTTGACCAAGTTTAATTTCCCAATCAGTTAAAGTGGTATCATCATATTTTTTATTATATGCCGGACGCTTGTATCCAGTTGTGGTATCTAAGTCAGCCTTTTCGAAACTCATAATATGTGTTCCTATGTCAAACTCATCATCAGTAGGGGCTTCAATTGAATATATCTTATTGTCTTGATCATTGTATACATTAAATTGTTTAGTAACAGTGCCACTGGATGCGTCATCGTTAAACCCAAAGGCCTGTTTAGGATAAAATTTATCAATACCCAGCGACTTGCTTAACGCCCTAGCTTCTTCAATTTGATGCTGATTATGTTTGAATACTAAAAAATGCCATTCACTGCCACCTGGACCTTTTTTATAATTCTCCATGGCCATCATAATCTTATCCCAATGTGTTCCTCGACGATATATCCAATTGGTATTTGCAAGCCCGTCAACACTAAAGGTTATGTGTCCATTAGGTCCAATTAATTCACTAAGTTCAGTCCAAAATTCTGGTGTGCGGCCACTAGCATTTGTGTTTACAGTAAACATTATGTTTGGATTTATACTTTTAGTATAACGCATAATATCCAATAACTCTGGATTGGTCATACTATCGCCATAGTTTCCACACATACTCATACTCGACAACTGACGTAAAAATGTTTGCGGGAACCAAGCTGTAAACTGTTTAAGCGTAACATAGGTTTCAACCATATCAGTTTTTACACCGCCATTGTGCCGTCGATTACATATAGCACAAAGTGCATTGCACAAACTACTGCTCTCAAAGTCTAAATGTAATATTTGATTATAATTATACATTATATATTCCTTTAAACTCCGGCAAGTAATCAACAATTGTATGGTTTCTTATAAGATCAAGCCGCTGAGTATACTCGATTGCCTGTTGCCATTTAATTTCATTGTCAGGTCCACCAAACATATTTTTAAACTCTTGCACTTTCCAATCTTCAAATACTCCTTCAAATGACTGATGTATTTGATCACGCATTCGTTTAGGTAGGGCAGCTGGAGATAAGATATCTGGATCGTATACATAATTATGATGTACCCAAACACCATGCTCATGATAAAAGAAGTTGTAAAATTCTGGAATTGATGTATAGTTCATCCAGGATACTGTCTGAGTAACATCTAGTTCAAAGTCTTCTTCTTTAAGTCGCAAGAAGTTCTTCATCACGATATCCCATTTAGTTGGGTATCGGATGTAATGATTTCTGTCACCCAAATCGTCGATGCTACAACTAATCTTCACATGATCGAACTTGCGCCATAGTGCAATGATATCTTCATTCATGTTAGTCATGTTGATGTTGTACCACAGTTTGATATCTGTTTTACCCATCTCAACTAAACGCTCCAAGAACCTAAAGTGTTCTTTGATTAGTGTTGGCTCTCCACCATTAATGTAGAATGTTTTAACATTGTCACAGTGCTGTAACAAGTCTTCCCAAAATCCTTCACGTTCTGGCCATCTAAATCCTTGCATTGTATCATAGTTGTTTATTTTAAATGATAAGTTTTTTTGCAGTTGGTCATAGTCATTGCGCCATTTACTACTACTGGCTGGATTGCAACTACGACACGCTACATTACAAACGTTACCTAAACGTAACTCAACAAACTCAAGTTGTACATCATTGATATAACCAGTTTCATCTATTACATCACGTGCTACTTCCGGCGTATAATGTGGATAGGATTTAATTTCCTCCAGCCGTTTACTACTCATTCCTTTGGCTTCTTCGCTAAAACATCTCATACATGCTTTGGGTACTTGCCCATTCAATGACTGTAATCGTGCAGTTTTAAATGTATCACTATTCATCGTATCATGTACTGTATCAACATTTAAATTAAAATACTTGTTGTCTGTGCGACTACTGCTGATAGCGCCGCGATGGTCTGCAATGCAACAATGTGTTACGCCGCCATGTGGGTGGGTAGCTAAGTGTTGAAACAGTAATGGACAAAATGTGTCTTTTACCATTTAATGTCCTCCATTAAATGCCAGTAGGGCTTAAACATTTCCCATAGCTCAGGAAAAGTTTCTTGAAAATTTTCATTACGATATTGATCAGCTGAATTTGTTTCTCTTATAAAATCCCGCCAGTCCACATAACTAGTTGGTGTTAATACGTGATTTATCAATGGCTGTATTTGTTGTTGAAATTTGTCTTCGTTCCAATCGGACAGTCCATAATTTGAAGGGTACTTAATCTTGTGTAGATAATGCTCTTTAAGATCAGCTGGCATAGTATTACTGCTATAATAGCTAGGATAATGTATAATATTATTAAAGATATTGAATGTACTATAATGTGTGCCATGATCGATATCAGGATAGTTTTGTTCAAAAAACTCATGTATCTCTCGTATGTAATACATATTAATCTGACTAATAGTAATTGTGGCACCCATATTAAAATTTTCATGTTTCTGAAACATTTCATAAAATCCGTCTAGATTTTTCTTTACCTTGTCCCAGTTATTGCCATGTCTAAGGAAATCAAAGTGTTTACCAATTCCATCTATACTGACATTCAAACCTAAAGATTTAAAGTTTTCTCGTATCTTATTGCATAACTTTTCATTAAAAATTGTACCATTTGTACTCATTGCCAGTGTTATATGTTTACTATTGCCATTGGCGATAAGTTTATCTATTAGTATATGAAATTCTTTCATGTAAAACGGCTCGCCGCCCATAATTTCCAGACGCTTTACTGTACTACTCCATTCGTCCAATTCTTCCCAAAATTTACTGTCAGTAATACTCTTATCAACTTCTAAATTATTGAACTCATATTTTTGTTCACCAGTACGGTGTTTAAATTCATCAATCCATTTTGTACTACAATAAGGACTACAGGTACGGCATTTTAAGTTACACACATTGCCAACACCCAATTGAATGTCAAGATACCGTGTTGGCTCACTATCATAATCCAATGTATTGTGTTGTTGTATACTAATTGAATCACCTTGTTGTATCGTATTCTTTAGTGTGTCCTTGAGATATGCTGTTTCATACATTCTTTTACTAATTTTACCATTTTCTTCATCTTTCCAACAAGTACTACAATTACTGTGTTTCTCACCACGGCGCATGCTATCACGTAGTTCCTGCATACTACTACTGTTGATTGCTTCTGACAGACTAGTATGTTTAATATTGACAATATCGCCGTCATGGCGTACTAAGTCACTGGCAATACAACAACTTCGTAATGCTCCAGACGTTTGTATACTAGTATGCATCCAAGGTAACGGGCATTTGGTATCAGTGTTGCTCATGCATAATTTCCTTTTTAAAATGTGGAATAAATTCTGGCCATAATTTTTTCCAATTCAATCCACGACGTTCATCTAACTGTGTCATATAACGTAATAAGTCATGTTCAAAATACCATGATGTGGCTGGTTTTTCATTCATAAAATCAATACACGGTTGCAACATTGTATTAGCCAAATCGTTACCGTGCTGTATAAATGTAGTCAATCTGTCTGTATACAATTTCTTAATACTGTCTGGTAAATTTTGCACACATAGTCGGTTAGGCCCATAACATAAATTAAAAGTTATACCATTAATACCTTTGGATCGATCGATTTTACACTCAAGCTCAGTTGTTAAAAAATTTAAAAACTCTGGCAGTACTCCAATACTCAGTGATGTAACTGTAATTTGTGGCCTTATTACTATGTCTGGATATGTTAGTACTTCTTTCCAATTTTTTACAATAGTATCCCATTTGGTGCCGTAACGTTGATATTCTGCATGTTCTCCCATCATATCGACACTAGCTCTGATTTCAACTGACTTAAAGTTTTTCCATATATCAAATACATTACGCTTTTTATACCTGAGTACACTTAAATTAGTATTGTACTCTAGTCTAATATTTTTAGCAAGGTCTTGCTCTATTAAATAGTCCAAGACAGTATAATGATATGGGGTAAGCAAAGGCTCACCGCCTGCAAAGTATACTATATCTAAATCTGAACCTACAATTTTTAAAATCTCAGCTTCTGCAGCATTGTTTATTTCAATAAACTTTGGACTATTAGGTTCCACACCAAAATCTATTGCAAGACCGTCTTCATACCAGCTACTGCTAAGACCATGATAACACATAACGCATGCCATGTTACATGTATTACTACTACGAACATCTAGATATTTAATATGAAAATCTGGAGTAAGGTTATCAGTAATGAATTCTCCATATCTGTTATTTAAACTAGTGCGTAGACTGCCGCCATCTTGATAATATTTTTCTTGATTATAACATACACTACATGCTGGTTGTTTTTTGCCTTCCAATAGATTTTTTCTAAATCTCTGAGCAATATCACTGTGCCATGCTTGTTGTATCGTCATTTCATGTGTATTGCCGTATGTAACTTCAGGCTCTAATGCAGTACAGCATGGATATACTTTACCATCAGGCTGTACGTGTAAATGTGTCCAGGGTGCGGCGCAGATCGCTTTGTTATCTTTAAATCTATCGGTCATCTATTAAGTCCTTGATTTCAGGCAGGATATCGATGACATTTTCATTTCGTATCTCATCTAATTTTTTTGTCCAGCCAACAAACTCATCAAACTTATCTATATTTTGATCTAGTAAAAATTTTTGATACATTCTTAGATTATTCTTAAGCAATGATGTGTTGTATTCTGGTATATCATCTTGTATATATTTATTGACCTTTTCTACCACTTGATTTTTTAAATGAATCGGTAATACCTGTGTGTTTAATAACTCAGGAAACTGTACCAGATTAATATTAATCATATCACCACAATCTACAAACTTCTTGTCAATGCAATATTTAATAAAGTCAATACAATGAAATGCATTGTATATACTTACAGTGCATGATATTGACAATACAATATTAGGACAGTGTAATTTGATATGCTCTATGTTTTTCTCAATTTGGTTCCAGTCAGTGCCAGCACGTATGTATTCAGCATGCTTTCCATAACCGTCTAAACTGGCATCAATCCTTATATTTTTAAAATTCTGCCATAGATCAATCAAGTTGTATTTTTTATAAGCAAGTGTGCTCATATTAGTATTATAACTTATATTAATATCAGTTCTATTATTAGCAATAAGGTACTCTAGAATTTTGTAATGTTCATCCATTATTAATGGTTCGCCACCAGCAAAGTAAATATTTTCCACAGTGTCAATCCAAGTTTCGATATCTTCCCACACTTCTTCCAGAGTATTTTTAACACGTGTTATGCGTGGCCAGGTACCACCTGTATACAGTTGTTCCCATTCGTCTTTCCACTGACTACTAAACGTTGGGCCACAACTTCTACATTTAAAGTTACATATGTTGCTAAATCTTATATCCATGTATGCCATATCAACTTTGTCCACAGTGCCATCTGGGTGTGTAGTATCCACATTTGTAAATTTATGACTGAATTGAGCGTTCATGTTTTGACGCATACTTGTTCCGCCACTGTTTTCAATATTATAACATTTGTTACATGCACTGTGTTTCTGATTGTTTATCATTGACACACGCAACTCTTTCATACCATCACTATTCCATATATCAGTAAAGGTTTGATCTCTACTGTTTCCTAATTTGTAATTGTAATCAGCCATACAACAAGGATACACATCGCCATTGGCAAATGCGTGTAAGTGTATCCATGGGAGTATACAAAGGTTATTATTCAAAACGTTTCCACCAATTATACAACTCATCGTCGTTGCGATATATATCTTCTAATCTAAACTGTTCCTGGCGTATTTGGTCTAAACGATCCTGATACCCCTTGCCATTCTTAAATTGTTGTTCATGTGTGTCTGGAAACTGTTCATCAAATGTTGGTCTATTTTTCATTTCACGCAGTGTATTAATTAAGGTCTGCTGTCTCCAAGTAGCACGTGGTTCCATGTATGCAAGTAGTTCATCAATATGCCTGTGTAATATATGTTTGGGCCAAGCGAATGGACTAAACACAATATCCGGATGGAATGCAAACATAATTTTAGTTTCCATACTTACATCTAATTCTAAACTCAGATCAAATAAATCACGTAAACTAAACATACCAGGACCAGTGATAGTTAAATCAAACCGCATTTTTTCTTTGCCACCTGGCAATTCCAATCCTTGCTTAAAGTTTGCTAACCACTCTTCCCATACGATCCCTTTGCGTATAAACTCTACAATATCTCCTGTGCCGTCAATACTTGCACACATTAGCCAGTCTTTAAACTGTGGTAAGTAATCATACAAGTTTTTTCCCTTGAAGTCAATCCTTGAAAGATTACTATTATAACGCAAATAACAGTTTTTAGCACTACCGTTAGTAGTCATCTCTTCTAATGCCCACCAGTGTATATCATACATAAGTGGCTCACCGCCTACCCAGTATATTTCTTCTACAATACCGTCACTAATGGCTTGTTTAAATTCAGGCTCAGCAACATCTTTCTGAAAGGCGTTCATTTTACGTTTTACTTCAGGAATCATAAATGGCTGATGTTCTGGGCTCCACATGTCATGCTTTTTCTTTTCAGCTTCCCATGCACTTGAGAGTTGCTCTCCACACATACGACACTTGAAGTTACACAAGTTCGAGTAACGATAGTCAAAGCTAATAGTGGGCATTGTAGTATACCCATCATCGTCAGTTTTGTCAAATGCTTCTTGAATCTTGTCTTTAAACAATACACCAGTAAACCACTTACGGTAACTACTAATACTTAAAATATCATCATTACAAACATCACACTGACTAATACGTTCTCCAGCCATTAGCTTCTTGCGAATATCTCGCATATAAGGAGAGTTCCAGTGTTCAGTTAATGTTTGTGGATTAAATTTGTCGGCTTCGGTTTCGCTTTCACGTATCTCCCCGTACTTTTCATCATTTGTAGCATCAATATATTGTTTTTGAAAACTATGCTCTTCTCTACTAGCACAACACATACGCCGTTCGCCTTGTGGTGATATGTAGGTGTGTGTCCAGGGTGCCATACAGAAAGTTTTGTTTTCACTTTCTTCATTACAGCTGCCATCATCATTCCATATAGGTATATTACGCTTCATCTACAGATATTCCACCCAGTCCGTCTGTTTCAGTATCCCAACCCCCATGAAATTTTTGTTCACTGTAATCTTCATGTTCATGCTCATCATCACCGCCTGCATATTCTTCAGTAGTGGCTGGATCACCAGCTCTATCACTTACAAACATAATTTCTTTGTTTTCAATTTGTTCTCGAGTTGGTACAACAGCATCAATACTTTCAAACCATTCAGCAAATGGACCGGGGAAAGTTTCCACGAAATTTTTATTTCTACGTATGTCATACTGTGCAAAGAATGCTTTAAAATCGTTGTATAGTTTGGGCATGTCTGCTGTATTTTTATGTGGAGTTTTTACAATATCCAAATAATTAATTAATCGCTGTATACTTTCTTTCTCAGCATCAGTTAACATATCAATTGGACGATCACTATCAAACCAATCTTGTAATTTATCTTTATAGTATGATTTTATTTCCACTGGAATAATTGCACAACTTTGGAAGCTAGGAAAACGTAAAATGTTTAATGTCATTGTCGGCGCTCTGCGACCATATTCTTCGCGAAGATCTAACATTTCATCCATAAACTCTGTGATTGTAGTTAAGCATAGTGCATTAATTGTCATCATCATGTGTACTTTACTAACATTAGATTCTTTTAGCACTCGATGTATATTATTCATCCATAAGTCATATCGCAATCCATCACGTATGTATTCAGCTTGATCTTTTGCTGCTTCACAACTTGTATAGATTTCAAAATTTGGAACGTGCCAACTTTTATCAATTAACTTGTCCAATACCTTGGGTGTTTCTGGACTAAGATTACTATTAATAGCAAACCTCATACTTCTGCCACGTTGAGGGTTTTGCTCAAACCAGTTAAACAACTTCCAAGTACTGGCATGCATGATTGGCTCTCCGCCTGTAATGCGTATTTCTTCCAAATTATCTGCTAGCCCAGTTTCCCACCATTTGTGAAATGCTTGAATATACGGATTATTTGCTTCTTTTTTGGCCGCTGGTGCAGCCCATGGAGCAGTGTCGATGAAATGTCCACGACCATCACTCTGTATATTTTGATATGCACCAAATGTGTTAATGTCTTTAACCCATGCTGTACTAAAAGCAGGATTACAATAACTGCACTTTAAGTTGCATGCTCTATCAAAACTAATCTCAAGTGTACGTAACATAACATTTTCGTCCCAATTAGCTACCGCACTGTCAGTGATGTCTTTATCTGAAAATATCTCAGTTTTAAATACTCTATCAGAGATATTGTTTTTACCCATATCTTCTACTTTCCAGCAGTACTCACACTCACTGGGACGTTCACCCTCTTGCATCATCTTACGCATCTTTTTCTTATGTGGCGTATTATGAATTGCTGAAGGATTATCTTCTAGTTCTTCAAGAGGAATCCAATGGCCCGGCGGGTGATGACAACTTGTAGTTTGGCCGTGTCCTAACCAAATAGTAGCATTGTACCATTTTGCAGCACAATACGATTTACTAATCGGATCAATTATACGCTCTTTAAATTCATGAAGGGTTTCGCCTTCCCAATGCTTACGGCCCATATTTTTTTTCCTTTAATTTTTTACAGCGATTCCAAAACTCAGCCATTTCTGGAAATGTATCCAGAAAGTTTAAATTTCTTCGCTTGTCGTATTGAGTAAAATATTCATAAAATCGAATAAAGTTATCGTTTCTTTTCTCTTCATCAATATTTAGTCCCTCTTTGGCCCATGCTAAGTCACGTTCCATTTTAGCAACTTCATAATTTTTAAATCCAGTATACTTGCGTCCGTACTCGTCATCAGGCAAGACGTTGTCGTGCATAAAGTCGATATTTTCTTGTATAAGACTACGCATTGATTGATCAGCTAGTTGAATAGTCATCCAGTCTGGGTATCTTAAGTATGGTGTATCAAACCATATGCGCTGACGGCGCTTACGAATAAATTTTGGATGTACAAATCCGTTTCTATCTGGCGGCTGTATCTCAATATCAGTCTGATTTTCATAACCAAATTCTTCACGCAGTTTTAATATCATATTCAAAAATCCACGTAGGTTTGGAATACTTAATAAATTAAACGTATTGATGAAAGATATTTCAGTGCCGTTAGTTTCACTTAGTACCCGTCTGCAATTGTTATACATTGTGTCAAAATCTAAACCATCACGCATATACTCTGCCTGATCACCAACTCCATCTACACTAACATATAAACTAAAGTGCTTGCAAGCTGGTGCTACATACCATTCATTACCACTGTCTGGATTAAGATTTATATGGTCTTCCCATACTCTTACTTCTTCTAGTTTACGAATTTTGTCAATGAACTTATCCATCAAACTGTTTGATGGGGGACACATATTACTAGTGATACTTAAATCTAATTGTGGATTAGGGTTATCAATGACATAATCTAATACTTTAAAAGTATTGTTGTCCATAAGAGGCTCGCCACCGGTCATGCGAAATACCTTTAGTCCACGGTATATATCTGGGAACCATTTCCAAAATGCCTCAACATATGGATTATCCTTACGTGCGACTTCCAATGGCATTAGCCCACTACGTTTTAGATAGCTTGTGTCATTGTGTCCTGTGCCATTGCTAAACCAAAATCCACCGTTCTTTTTAACATCTTCTTCCCACGCACTACTTAGGTGTGGACTGCAATAGCTACATTTTAAATTACATGCTTGGTTAAAATTTACTTCTACATAACGTGGTTTGATGTCATGATCCCAGGGATTATTAACAACTTCATCCCATGCATCTTTAACCCACCATTCGCTTGAACGGTAGTGCCGGTCACTAAGTCTACCATCTTGTGGTGGGTTTGGTGCATCTTCTACATTCCAACAGTACTCACATCCTTTGGGCCGCTCACCATTTAGCATTTGCTTTCGCTCTTGCATTTTAAATTTTGTATTATGCAATGCATTGGGATTAGCTTTAAGTTCATCCAATGGAATCGCATGTGTGGGAGGATGGTAACAACTATGTGTTCTTCCTTGTGGTAAGTGCAAACTTACCTGTAACCACTTTGCCATACACATTGATGGAGAAATTGCGTTTAGTTTTTCTCGTGCTTCTTTTGCACTGTTAAAGTAGTCCAATACTTTATCCTTCTAGTGAATCAATAACATCGTCTTCACGCACCATTGCGGCCATGCGACTGGGATTGACATATACCTCTTTAAAAAACTTACTGGCTTTGTCATCCATGTCCGCTATCTCTAATTCTAACTCGTCCTGCAAAATTCGACCCAAGCGTACAGTTTCAGCTTTTAGCTTGTCTATATTGTATCTATATCCAGTTGCTGGACACAGTTCTCCTTCAGGATCTGCAAATTGTGGCATCACTGTCTCAGTCCAAAACTTAGTATGCCATTTGAAGTCACGCACATCACGCCAATCCCAGGCATCCCTATCCAAGTTAGTCATATAACATCCTAACCTTGCACCATACACTGCCCATAATCCATTGATTACATCTTCACCAACACTCATCCATACTAACATACGCTGGTAGTTTTTACGATGTAATTTTTTAAGAGCTCGCTTATCAACAATGTTTCCGTCTTCCAAACTCATCTTACAGCCTTCACGAAATCCTGCACGATATGCTTGGTACGGGCTACCATTGTTTGCAACATCACAGTAGATATTATTCATTTGTACATAGTTGATGTTCCAGCAAAAGTCTACTTGTGCATGTGTATCATTCTCAGGAGCCGCTTCGTGTGTACGCATTGCATTTACAACATGTACTGGCCAACACTTGATACCACCGTTGCCGTATACAAGTCCGTTTACTGCATTTTTGCCTGCCCAACTAATAACATCATTATCGCCGATTTGGTCCATATCCAACTCGACATTAAAAAAGTCACCACGCACGACATTATCTGCATCAATGGTGATAAATCTATCAGTTTCAACCATTGCTGCGGCCGCTTTGTGTGCCGCATCACTACCCCATACTCCATGACTGCGTAATGCCCAAGGACATTTTTCCAGTAAGTCTTGATAATTTTGATCAGCATTTGGTTCGTCGTAACTAATGAATACCACGTCAAATTCGTTAATGGGTACTATTTTACTCATGTATTGTTTCCTTTAATTGAAAATATAACTCTATGTTTTTTGTGCCATAAGAAGTAATCGCTTAACTTTCCTTTTACTTTAACTACAGCCTTTTTCTTTGTTTTTAAATCTCGTATGTTTATTGGTATGCTTCCATAGTATTGATCTGGGGTATTACCAGTTGCATGCAATAATATCTTATCTTCGTACAATCCAATATCAGCCAACTCACCACTACTTAGTGTTGTAGAAAATGTAACAATGTCATCATGTTGAGTAATACTAATATGACTGTACTTTAAATCTTGTTCGCATGTTCGATTGAGATAGCTTAGATTTTTAACTAGACTCTGTTGAACAATGTTTAATGAGCTGTTAAACACTTCCATATAATAATTCTTAAAGCACCGGCGTGTAAGTATGCCAATATCTGATAAACTAACATGTTGTCGTATATTAGAAATGTCGTAGATTACGTTTCCAGTATCTAGTAATTCTTGTGCGTCAATTTGGATAGTTGCAATTAGATAATCTGGTGCGTTATATTTAACTATATGTAAAGACAAATCATTTTGATCGTCAACTACTATACGCTTATTAAATGTCATACTACTAAGTTTTCGTATAGCCTCTGGGTTTACTTCTACTACCAGTTTACTATTACCAGCATATACTGCAACCTTAATATCCCACTCTGCAGGCTTAGATCTTGGCAGTTGATATAGAAATTTTTCACTACTACGCAATCTTAAAGTATTGCCCTTTTCAACAACACTTAAATTGTTATCGTCATTGAATGATACTATATAATCATTCTCATTTTTATGACCTTTAAGTATTTGTTCAATAAGATCGCTGTTAGATATAATATACGGGTTAAACGATTCAGACATGTCTGCGTCTTGATCCAATACAGTAGTTATATTACTAATTGCACCAGTCCATTCATCATAAAAAACATAAAACTGTTTAGTTGATTTTGATGTTGATATCTCTAACACGTTGCCTATACTCTTCTAATATTTCGTCATCTAAAAATTGGTCACTACTGTAACATATTATACCGTTTACTCGATGGTTACTTATTTTTATAACTCCATCAGACACCCAATGGCTCATATATTCTACCCAGTCCAATGGAAGATCCTGATCATCAAGTGTTATGTTATCCAGTCTTAATAATGTATATGGAATGTTACCATGTATATTACTCTCTTGACCTAATAGTTTGATTGTAATATTAATTAACAAGTTAAGATCAAAATAATTAGGACGATTTTCTGTAACAAATTGCACATATACACGACGAAACTCTTTAAGAACAACATCCAGCATCTTGAAGAATTGCTGGGATTGTTCATTCTTACCAAAGTAAAATACGTCAGTATAGTAATTGGGTATCTTGTTTTTATCATGAATATAAAATTGTGAAACAGTGGGTGAAATCTCACCCCTATAATTTACTGTTTGGGTGTTAAAAACATAGTCGTGTTGTGTTACATTATTCCAAATATCATCTAACGGTGCAGTAACAAGTGTATGTCTATCAAAGTAAATAGTCTGTTCATATGGGCTACAGCTATAAATTTGCCATAGATTAATATTAATATCTTCAGTTGGGTCAAAATTACCATATGGAAGTTCTACGATACTATCAAATGCATTTTCAAATTTTTGTGGCACATTTTCAAATTTTTCCACAACTAAACAAACCTCACGAGTTGGATCAATTAGTTTTAAACTACTAGCAAGTGCCACTGCTTGTTTAATTTGCATATCGCCAGCAGATTTATCAGCAATTGTAATATATCCCTGTGTCATGTAATTGCTCCCAAGAGTGCTGTATAGTTGCGATCAATTGATCGTTTATTCATCACATGTAAATTTCGACTATAATTTCTTGTTAGAATATCTTTCCATGGTTCTTCTCGATCATTAGCTAAAAATACCCAGTCAGTAGCACTTTTTATTTCAACTAATTCATCTTTTTGATCCATATATTGCATTGGGCCATCAATTATTTTATGTATTATACTACCGTCAGCCATACCATTCATAATATGGGTAGCTATACTTACACAAAAGTCTGTACGGTACATATTACCCGGCATATTATATAAAAACTTGTAGAAACTATATTCTTGCTGACAGTGTGCCCATATATCAAAAAACATATCACTGGTTTCGCTACGGTCAAAATAAACTACAGTACTCCACCACATTGGGATACCAACTGGATTTAAATACTGTTCATATAAATGTGGTAAATCGCCACGTAAATCACATGCAGAATTATACATACCAACATGAATTTCATCTTGCTCAAACAGATAGTCTAGGGTATCATTACGTACAATATAGTCAATATCCAATAGTAATGTCTTATCAAATGGGGAGTACTCATTGATCAAATGCTTATTACTATTCTGGAAATGACTATCAAAAGTAGTCCACGGACTATCATAATGCGTTCTTATGTTATCAGCTTGCTTATCATTTGTAATTACTATTTCATCAAATGCACTATTAAGTATATCAGGATCTTGACTTTTCTCTAACCAAGCATAATCTCCCTCACTAGTAATGAGGCAAGTGTTGTTGTTTTTCATATGCTTTTTTACATACAAGGCAGCTAGCATTGCTAACTTTACATAATCTATTTCACTGTTGTTATATGCAAAAAAGCAGCAACCGTTATAACTCATTTACCAGTCCATTGCTTTCTTAATACTTCTTGCTTTTGAAAGTTTGTTTGATTCTATTAAAAATTCATTCATTGATTCATTATATTTTCCAAATGCAATTTCTTGAAACTCATGTAGGTCATCAATTTCAATTGGATTGTCTCTACTATCCTGTACTACAGCCATAGTAAGATCGTTTGCTAACAGCGTTTCAATAAAGCTGAGTAGCGTTTGATTTGCACGCCATGTACCTTTGTTATGCATGAACGTCTGTTGCGTTTCCATTCTGATTTTGAGGTTTTTCTTTTGATTTTCTATTGTCATTCGATAATTAGAAAATTCCAATGCTTTTTCTAAGCGGTCATCCATAGTGTTTCTACCTCCGTTTACGGTTATTTAACTACTACTATAACTTATTTATGATTGTTTGTCAAGCGGATTAGCTGTCATTACCTGAATTAAAATCTTCAATGACACTAGCTGTTGGTCCAGTTACACTGTAAGTGACTGAATTTTTTGTAATACTGTTTGGTTGATACACCTTGGCATAATATGTTGTTGTACCAGTAATAGGATCTGCATTGTATGCACTATCGTCCATAACACATCTAATTTGTATCTGATGTTCGCCTGAACCAGTGGTTACATATTTTGCATAAAATCTAGCACGTAAACTTGCATATCCGCCGCCGCCATAGCCTCCACCGCTGGGTGTTGCACTACTGTAGATAGTTTGAAAACTATCAGTTAAATGATAAAAGCCTTTAGCATTGCTAATTCCACCTGTACCACTTTGTAATGTATTATCATGATTCATACGAACTGTACCTAACTGTTCGCAAATACTATTCCAATTTAGATATCCATTGTTTGAAGCATTGCCTGTCATATCTAAACTAAATCTTATTTGTCCGCCACTGTTGAAGAAGTATCTGGCTTCACTATAACTAGAGAATGTGTATGCAAAAATTCCTTCTAGTCTGGTAGTCCAATCAGTTGATCTTACAAAATTAGCAGAATTTAATTCACTAGCTTCAGTTGATCCCACTGATAGATGAACATTATTTTGAAATAAATTAGTGTTAATAAGAGTTTCGATCGTGTTACCGTCATTTGCTGTAATACTTTGACCAGTTGCAACATTGGTAATTTGGGTAGTATCGCCCACATGTGTCAATGAAGCATTAGTGCGATCGATTAAACTATTGGTGTGTACGCTTTCAACCAGTGTACCCGCTGCTAAATTATTAATTACTGCACTGTTACCGTAACCAAACCTATGTGAAGTGCGATTAAAAACTACCACTCTTGTTGCTGCTGGAACGGCTGTAGTAAATGTAATAGTATTAGCACTATAATCAATAGTATAGCCACTGCCAACTTTGGTTTCATATCCAATCACTACCACAATAAAATCTGTTGATTCTACATTTGAAGTAAATGAGAAAGGACCAATGCCTGGGCTTACTGATGGATGGTCAGTTTCATGTATTGAAAAAATTGCATTACAGTCTGCGGCATTATCAATATTACCGCCACTAAATGTTGCATCATATGCTCGTCCGGTATAAACATCAGCAAAACACTTATTGCATAAATCTGCAAGAGCATTATACTGTGATGCTTCAATTACCTGACCGATGCTAACTGCCACTTTACTTGACTCCTACTACAATTTCAATTAACCCTGGCTCTTGATTTATTTTAGCATCAAGGGCTCTACCAATTATGTGCTGGTATGTACAATCTTCGCCATCACTAACTGCTCTGGCATGACCTGGGGTACTTGAAGTGACTAGTCTGTCTCCTTTGTTGGTTGTTCCTATTACTTTGCATGGTACTCGACCTGCAAGTGCAATGTACGGATGTGTATCATCTGTTCCTGCATTTGAATTTAGCATAAGTCCTGGATTAGTTGATACAACTCCAAATACTGCGCTTGAACATTCAGTACTACTGGTGGTTACTTCTTTTTCGCCACCCAAGTCTACAACTGTACCGTATGCAATTGGTTGATCTGCTTCATAACGTTCTGCAAGGTCAGCATACTGTGCTGAAGTAGCAGTACCATTAAACAAGTAACTTGAACCGTTGTTCATGTTAATACCTTGCTTTAATGTTGGAAACTGTGTATTAAGTAATGTAGTTCCATTCTCCAAGTACTCAGCTGTTGCACCGGCTGTGTTTGGTGCCCAATCTGCCGCATCACTACTAACAATTGAAACAATTTCACCGTTAACAATCATTTCTAATGTGCTATGACTTGCATTTGCTGTATCAATTCTAGTACGTGCAACAAACTGTGTTGTGCCTAGTGGACTACTAACTGTTTGCCATGCACCGTTATAATACATATAAAGCTGACCGTTATCACTGTCTAACCACATATGACCGTCTGTTTCGCCAACACCGTTTGGTGCAGCACTTTGTACTGTCATACTACCGACACCTTTCCAGTTGCCGCTGTTTCCTTGTGTATCGTCAAAATATTTCATACAATTATTTGTACTATCATACCAAAGCTGGCCCTCACTTGGCCGGTTTGGCGCTGTTCCCCCAGCAAAGTTTTCTAGCAGATGTAAAAAGTCTTCTGCTACAACTTCACCGTAACGGCTGTAGTTTTTACCAATTAACTTGAGGTCAGTGGTTGTGTCTACTGTTCCGTCATTGACAAGGATTGCTGTTTTTGTTCCGTCTGTATAATCTACTGTATATGCCATGTCTTATGATCCTGCTGTAATTCTAATTGTATATATGATTTGAATTTTACGGTTTGCACTCTTCTGTACAGGATGGAAAATAACGTGAGTTAAATGCACGCCTCCTGGAGTCTTTAACCCTAATTCATCAAAAATGTAATTTCCAGTCAAGTTAGCAGCATTATCTAATGCGTCCTGACCAGCTGGCTCATTGTAGCCAAGTGTACAAGTGATAACAATATCACTATAAGTATTACCGCCGGTGTGTAACACAACCATATGATTGTCAGCATCTGCGCTTGCTGTATTTGCAACGCCTTTGCTATATGTTTCGTTATACAATTGTCCAGTAGCACTATTTGTATTTGTTGCTTGATAAGTTACTACGCCAGTAGCATCAACATTAACACCACCATTACCAAAGCCCATGTTTAAAACATGGTATGCGTTTCCTGTTGTACCATCACCGTCTGTTAAATTAGATAACAGATGCGCAATAGCAACACTCATATTTTCATAGTTAATAGCATTACGTTTATCTACAAATACCTCACCAGATTCAGGATCCTGAATCTTAATGTGGCCCATAACGCCTAACCCTGTTTTTTCAATTTCTTGTAACTGATGCATGTTCTTAATTTCCTATTATACTTATTTATACGTTTTATAATCTTAGTATTTTATCCGTTGTCATATACAAACTTGGCTTCACTACTAGTACTAGTTGCATCGGTTATGCTTTTACCAAAGTCATTAAATGCTGGCAGTAGTTGCTGACCGTAATCCTGAAGCTCGTCTAGTGCTGGTATACGTACTGTAGGGCCTGATTCGTATACAGTATCACCATTACTGTGCGCTGTACTACATGTGCCACCTGTACCTCGAGTACAATTTATTAGCGTGTCGTTATCAATATGCGTATATGTAATACGCTCATTTCCAATCCATATCACACCCAGTTGATCTGGTGTTGCATTGTACAACACTGATCCACTTGTTACTGGAATCGAAGTGTCAGTAAGTGTAATGTCGCCACTTAGTGTAGTGTTAACATTAATTACCACTGCTTCAGTTTCACGGTTACTGTCCATAAACATTCTGAATCGTTTACTATTTGCATCTTCAGTACTACCAGTAACATTTGTTGTAACACGAAGCTCTAGTGCTTCATCAAATTGTGCTGGATATAGTTCTGTGCCATGTCCTGCATACTGTGGTTGTAGGAACCCGTGAGTTGCGTATATGTCAGTAAACTCACTATCACTACCATCAATACTAATATTACTAGCATCCACTGTTATTGTAGTATTACTTATGTCTGCACCACTTGCTGTTTCTTGTGTTGTAAACAAACTAGTATCAGTATTTGTGCCAATTGCCCAGTTTGAACCGCCTTCCAATAATACGCCATCAAATCCAGTGTTTGCATGGGCATCTAATTTTTCTGTAATGTTAATTCCATACATAATCTCTTGTGCTGTAACTTTAAACTGATCTAGATGATCACGCTGGGTATACAGGTTACGCATTTTAGTATGGAACGGCTTAATATCATTTATGTAATCAATTACATCGTCTATTCTATCAAGTTCAAACAGTTTGGTATTTTTATCTAAGTTGTGTTTAATCACTGCTTTAATATACGTTGATTTAAACGCCCAGTCAAGATTATTCTGCTCACTGTTTACATAATTTAGCATTGTAAACCACATATCAGCATATAATGGCTGATATTGTCCTACAAAAATATCAAATCTTAGCGTATCCAGTATTTCTCCCAACATCGCACCTGGATCGTGATCCCACAATGTAAAGTCCCAATTGCCAGTATCCCAACCAAAATCTTCTTTATTATAATCCCACAATAAAGTTTTAAACTGTATAGTTGCTTTTTCTTTAAATTGCAGTTCCCATGTTGTTCCACTGTATTTAAATATCTGCTGTCTTCTTACTTGTTCATTTGGTGAACTCTTTAAGACACGTGCTGTCTCTCCTGCAATACCAGGAGTAAGTGCAAGTTCACTGCGTAGGGTAACTGTTCGATCAGTATCTTGTCCAATAATAAACCCATCTACCATCCAGTCAGTGTACGACCAATAGTCATTAATTTTATAACTGTGCTGTCCACTAACAATTGTTGAGTTTAAAACCTTATCCCAATTTTTAACTGTGTCAATCAAGTTAATTTTTAATAACTGTCTGTTTAATTTATCAACCAATACCCGTCTAGCTTCCGGCAAATACTTGATCCAACTTTGTCTTGGACGTATCATACTACCATACTGTGCCAGTGGATGTAAATTACTGTCCGGTACTGGATTTGGTTGAGGTATCTCAACAGTTGCTTGGTTTATATCTATATCAGTTGTGTCAGGATTGATTTTACTAACATATATCTGACTCCATGTATTAGCTGAATCAGTAACAGGATCATTGTTAACATTAGAAGTTGATGCACGATGGAAGGTACCGTCTGATGCTTGTACTAATTCACCCTGTGTATATGATGCAGAAGCATTCCACACGGCGTATGGTTCAGTTACTGAAGTTTTATCAAAACTAGCAATACTATCACGTAAGCCCATGTGTAGCCACTCTGGAATTACTGTAGCTGGGTCATTTTCTGCCAGCAACACATATTCACGATGTAAGTCAATATCTGAATTAGCAAAGTTTAATTGTAAAGCACTTTCGCCATTGTTGATAAATGTTTCCAAGTTACTTACTAGTATACTATTTTCTTGATCTTGGTTTGTGCTACTGCCAGATGATGCAATCCAGTTGTATCCAAACGTACTAGGATCACTCAGTATATTAGTCAATTGAGTTGTTGTAAACTGACGATTATCTCCAGTTTTTGTTGTTTTGTTTTTGACCCAGAAGTAGTAAAATGTTTCTTCTTGTTCACTGGAAATATTATATTCAGTAAGTTCAGTCCAGTAGTATACTGCTTCGCCGTATTCGCCATCACGTATATATGGAGTGCCACTTAACTGTATGCCGTCAACAACAGTACCAGCACGAACTTCAGCTTCATATTCATCTGGTGTAACTGTACTCTTGGTCCATTCGTATATATCAATACTACTAGTTGGGAATAATGTTGCCCACCAGCTTTGTTTATAAACAAGATCACCTTGCTCATAATCATAATATACTGCGTTACTTATATCCCACCATGTTTCTCCAATATGCTGTTCGTCCCAATAATTTGAATCTGTAATTGAGTACGTGCTATCAGTTGTGTTGGTATAGTTAGCTGTGTCAAAATTTAACTTATACGATAACTCAGTATCAACCACACCTGGAATAATGCCAGCCAGTGGATGGAATACTTCAAATGTTTGTACAGTTTGTTGCGTATGTGTATTATACAAAATTGCATTTTTGATCATACTGTTGTCTGTACGCTTTGCTTGATCTCTTATCTTTTTAAATTCAATACCGTTAGTTCCTTGAACTGTCTGATAAACTGCACCAAGGTTAGTACTAATACCGTTAGTAATAACATTGTCAACATATGCTAACATACCCACACGCCAACCTTTAAGGTTGTTATAGTATTTGGAATTTGTTAATGTGTTTGTTAATTCTGTGTTGTTGTTAAATTTAGTAGGGCGTAGTGCTAAAAGTTTTCCACCTTTACCCAATGATTCAATATACTTGTCAATATAGAAGTGATTTGAATCATCTACTCGTGTAACTTGATGTATGCCGTCAACACTTGGTGTGCTTGTACTGTTGATTATAACTACATAATCACCACTTGACAAATTGTGATCTACTGAAGTTTTAATCAGTGCATCATCGCCAGTTTCATTACCTGCACAAATTTCTGTAATTTCAAAATCATAATCAAATGTTTGGTATACATTATATCCTGCAGATCTACTGTAGTCAGTGGTTGTAATTCCAATGTTGTCTAATACCCAAGTACTTAATTTGGCATTTGCAGGGTCTTCAATCTGATTCCAATCACTAGCACTAAATGTATTTGTAACTGTGGTTGATGCAGTTATTGTACCTGCACTTATGCCCACACTGACGTTTGCTGTACCAGAGCCTATAACAAGTGTATCATTTGTACTGTTTAACACCAAATTATTGTTAACATTAGTTGCTGTTATACCACTAATAGATGCACTGTTAATTTGATCAACAATATCGTAAATTTGTGAATCTGTTGGTGATGTAGTAACTGTTGTTGTGGCATTAGTAGTACCAACTCCGATACCAACGTTACCATTGGCAGTGCCTGAACCAATAGTTATGGTTTGATTTACACTTTGTATACGTAGTTGTGTTCCATTTGCGGATGCACTAACACCACTTAAAGATGCTTCATTAATTTCTTGTATAATTTCATTAAGATTAAGAGTACCGCCTGATACCACTGTGCTTGTTTGTGAATTATATACTTGACTATTAGTACTAAATCCTACTTCAGTATTACTGCCCGCACTACCAATTGTTAAACTTGAGTCTCCAGCACTTGCAGTTTTTGTAATTACCAACTGATTAGTAGCATTTTTACTTGGTGTAATAGTAGAATTACCAGCACTTGTTAGTGAGCTTTGGATCTCACTTATTAAGTCATCAATATCAAAAATACGTGGCACTGTAGTATTCACTGTAGCGACTGTTGAACCGGTTAGTATACTTCCACCAATTTTTACAAATGTAGCAAAGTCATCTATATATGTACCAGTTGCCAGTGCATTTACTGATGTAGTTCTGTCACTATTTGTTGGTAAACTGCCAGTGGTGTAACTTTGGTTTGTACATGCATTAACAATATCTACATCATTTTGCAATAATGTTGTTATCTCTGCACTGTACCCAGCATTTGCACCGCTTAATTCAGTAGACAAATATGGTATGTTTAATCCACTATTAGCAAATGTGCCAGTGTAGTAGTTTCCAATCCATGTGGTCCACGCACTTCCGCCTTCAATTGCAGTGTATGCAACACGCAAGTCTTCCAGTGCATTAATTCTAGCAACTGCTACAGTATTTTCACTAGCACTAGTAACAAACGCTGGTGAAAATCCTTGTTCTAATGCACTCAATGCACTAATATTAGTGGTAATGCTAGTATTCTGTACAAGGTCAACAAATGTACCATCTATTAGTAGGCCTTCGCCTACATTACCTGTGACTGTAGGATTGCCTACAGTTCCAGTTACTACAATAGGTGCATAGTTTGTTGTGGTTATAGTTTTATCTAAAACTATAGTTGACCCGTCAATAATAAGTGTACTATTGTTGGGTGCTGTTGGATTATTAATTGTACCATCCACATTGATAACATCATATGCAGTAGTGGTACTTGTTTTACTGATTGTAATTGTAGTACCGTCAATTATTAGAGTTTCACCACTAGGCACACTTGGATATAATGTGCTACCACGTAATATAATTGTGTCACTTATACTGCTTAGTCCTGTGGTTGCAATATTTAACTGGTATACTTTACCATCCTTGCGTACCATATCTCCAGTTTTGTATGCAACAACTGCACTCCAATTTGGTAAGGTAGCATAATCTTCCAGGATACTGTATGCACTTCCAATATCGTCAATGCTTTTTAATTTGTGTTCAGCTTCACTTGCCAGTGGCAATCCCGCTAATGGCAAATGTGATTTAAACTTTTCACTTACACTAATACTACTGGTATTGTTATACTCCGGAGGTAATACGTCAAAAGGCTTAGTTAAATCGCCAGTAATAAGGGTAGTACTACCACTGTGATAATCTATTATAAGGTCGCCAGCATTGTCACTGACGTAATTTTCATTAAAGCGTATTGCCTGTGGGTTAGTTTTAAGTAAGTTACTATCAAGTTGTATTTCAATTGGGTTACGCTTTTGAGTATCGCCATAATCGCCCAGTCTTACCATCCACTCTTCATATATATCATAACTTTGGGTAGTTCCAAATAAGTTTTGATTACGCATAAATGCATCAACTGCAACAGTTGTGCCTTTCATTTTACGTAATCCTTTGCCAAAGTTGTATCCAGCGTTGTCTTCAATAAATGTATTGCTTAGATAACTTCCCTCAATGTACCCAGTATTAAATCTTGCAGTCTGTCTAGTAGATAGGTTTAATGTTTTACTATCACTGTTGATGTTATCACGTTCAACTTCACGAACACTTGTTTCCAAGTTGCTCATAATACCATCTGATTTAACCAAATATCCTGGTGCTTCAATACGCCCATTCCAGTTACGTGTACGCTCGCCTTCTAGTTTAATGCGTGTATGTGAAATACCAGTTACTGGATCATATGTAATATCACTAAACTGGCTAAGGTTGTTTAATGTAATAATATGTTCGTATTCAACAACACTTACATTAAGACCAAACATCTCTTTTGTAGTATCCTTTAAACTAAATTCAGTAGTTGTATCGTTACGCAATACCAGCATCTGACTTGGTTTAATCTGCTTGTTGTCACTGTTAATAATATTAGAAGTACCATCATAACTATAGCCTATATAGTCTACATACCCCACTGACCCTTGGGTAAACTCTAGTGTGTTTAGTACTCCGTTGATATATAATGGGCTTGGTGACTCACTGAGGCTCCATTCCATTGCAGTGCGAGCATCTTGCAACCAACGAGCTTCAGCTTCAAATCCTTGCGTTTGATAATATTCACCAAGTCCAAGTATAAAGTTAAACAAGTCTTGACGTTTAAGAAAAGTATGCCCATATGTATATTTTACAGTGTTGTTTCTGTATTTGTGGAATCGTTTAACATCTAAATTCCCAATATCTATTTTGCTTACGTGACCACCTTCGCTAACAGGATACACAGTAAAGGTTCTGTTTGTTGTATCAAAACCAGTTACACTATATCCAAAATCACCTTTAGTAATCTTAAGTCCAGAATAAAATACATTCTTGATAGGTGAACTTTTAGTTAATACAATACTATAGTCTTGCTTTGGTATTTCTACTGGACCTTTCTGATAACTACTATCCAGTAGTACAGAAATAATATTTTTATCAGTATATCCACCAACTGGTATCATCAATTCACTTTGTAAATTTCCAAAACTTTCAATAAGATCATCTGGTGTAATATTATAGTTACTAGCCCATTCAACCACTATACTGTTTAGTCCAGGTATTACTGGATTAATAATGTCAGTAAACCCACTAGCAGTTGCTCCACTAGCTCCAATTGGTCCTGATATACTAAGAGATACATTATCTGAGTATCCTGCAACTGACTTTGCAACACCAATTGCTTTGACTTCTCCGCCGGCCACTCTAACTGTGAACTTACTATCACCAAATTTAGTATTGTTGGCGTCTATTGTAGTACTATTATTATAGCCAGATCCTGAAGTATCTACAACTACATTTATAATTGTTCTTTTGTCTACAGACTGTTGATGCATTGATGTATTTTTTAAATTGCTTCTAAATCTCGGTGTGTCTATTACTCGCTGAGCATGTTTAGTATTGATAGTTTCAATTGTACTAACATGATTTAGTTTGTAAAAGTTTTCAAAAACACGGAATGGTTTAAACAACAATGCTGCTTCAGCTAAAGCAAAAGTAAATAAACTTGTTGATCTCCAACTATTTTCAATCGGTCCCCAGTCATTAAACTGGAAGTTTTTTGCTTGCTCAATAGCTGTTGGGGTAGGCACAACGCCTGCTGTAACTGGTCCATTTATCGTGCCGCCAGTAGTAACCAGTGTATTATTATCCCAATCATATGCTGAGCGATTAACCAATACATCAGTATATCTATTAGCCAAGGACGGATCTCCAATTTCACCAATTTTTAAACTTGCAATAAGTGCAGCACGTTTGGTTGGATCAGTCCAACTGTAATTTGTATCCCACCAACTTGGCTTACGATGATGTCCAAGCATTCTCCATGGGTGTGTGTCTGGTCGATCTGTACCAAAGTAGTAAGAGTATATCCCTTTCCAGCTGCCAATCTTAGGTCCAACGCTACTGTAGTTCCAGGTAAACTCATCGCTAACATCATAATATGAAGCACTATTAAATCCTACCAAGTTGTTTTTAGTAGCGTATGAGTTGTACCAATCGTCCAGTATATCAGCCATATCGGCCCAACTATTACTAGTAGTGCGATTTGCATTTGGCAAAATATCCATAAGTTGTTGCTGTATAATATAGTGTTTATCAATTAGACCAGCTACAATTCTTGTTTCTAGTTCCAATAAGCATGCAGACACAATATCAAAGTTAGTATCTGCTGTATTGTAAAATTCAGTACCATCACAAACATGTACACTTCCATCATGGTTTAATAGTTTGCCATTAACTACTTCAACAGTGTATGGTTTAATCAACCCAAGTTTAACTGTGCTTGGTGGAATATAACTATAATTATTAAAGTCATACCAACGTATTTCCAATTGTGCAGGTGTTGAACTACTGTCAAGAACAGCCGCAGTTGTTAATGAAAGCTCATCAATATTAATAGTATAATCAATATCTCGCTGTAATGGACGCCAAACATACTCGCTACCGTTGTAATCCTTGATATACACATAAACATGGTTATGACTATCATTAAACATGTTACTGGTATTATCTGTGTAGAATATAGTAGTTGCATTAGTAATGTTTATAGTCTGTGTACGTTCACTATTATAATACACCATATCACTCTTGCTGTAATTAAATGTAGTATTTTTACCAATGTTAATTTCAGTTAGGGCTTTATCAACAATATCTCGAATCGTATCTGTTGATAAACTTGTATTCCATATTTGTTTTACTTTTGTCTTAAAGTATTCTTTAAAGTTATAATAATCGTTACCAGTTTTACGTAATCCGTTAATGG
>Ga0233444_10000405_pt1 | contig 59021 bp, 42 predicted proteins | sample SI_124_October20_6_FD_182792 | JGI IMG/M metagenome (GOLD analysis project Ga0233444, IMG submission 182792) | Seawater microbial communities from Saanich Inlet, British Columbia, Canada - SI_124_October2016_10_MG | ecosystem: Environmental > Aquatic > Marine > Inlet | place: Canada: British... | reverse complement strand
GGCGGCCATGGCAATGGCGATGCCGCCCTTGAAGACGCCCGCCTCCAAAAAGTCGCCAGGGATTCTGTCGCGGAAGATGGCCTCGGCCATTGGCTCGAGCATGGTGGCGCGGCGGTAGCAGTCCCATCGGCACGCGGCGTTCATGTCGCCGTTGTAGTTGTCGGTGGGAAACATCATGCCATTGCCGATGACGCAGCGCTTGACGTGCTCGACGATTGACATCTGTGCGGCGCCGGTTGGAGCACACTCGCTGGCACGCGATAACCCGTTTAGCGAGGGCGCTTTAGCAACGAGCAACGATGCTGCCTCTCAGCGCACTGCTGTTGACGCACGTGCCGGGGTACGGCGGCGACTGCCAGTTCAACTGCTGCCATCCACCACACCCGACAAAATTGCACGTATCTCAAGCCGTCTACTTGAAGGGCACCGCCGGCATAGAGATCGACCTGGTGGACATACAGGACTACATCGACGAGGGAAAGAACATCGAGTTCAGTGTCGTCTTCAAGGAGGAGTACGACCCTCGTACTATGGATTTGTTCGTGGGCTGCGGGGGCTGTGCCTCGCACCGCACGCCCGACAACTATCATGGCTGGGACGAGCCCAACTACACTACGAATCTGTGGCCAAAGCCGATGACCTACCAGCCGGGCCACCTGGAACCGTTTACACAGTAAATCACGCGGCTCTAACTATGCAACCCCCAAACCACATTCAATCTATCCATCCCTCAACTCATCAATCAGGCACGCCTACTTTCCGCTCCTGCCCAAGGGCGAGGCAAGGATGTACAATGCCTCTCAGCTGCGCGACTGCGATTCGGACCACTTTTCGATCCGGTTGGTAACCTACGACAACAGCAGCCACGACCTCACGTACTCCATCGCCCTCGGCTGCGAGGACGGCCTCGAGTGCGAGCCATTCAGCTTTATGACGCTTTTTCTGTTCCCATTGTACGTGTACCGCACGCACGGACCCCACTGGAACAACTACGGCTGGACGCTGCCCGTCATCGGCATCGCCGTCGCCGTGCTCTACACCCTTGCACTGTGGTTTTTTTTCAACAAGAGCTGGCTGGCGCTCTATCAGCCGGTGGCCATCCTGCAGCCGCAGAAGATCTACGAGCTGGGCAAGAGCATGAACCCCAACAGCGGCTACGACAAGCGCTTCGTCGATCTGCCATGCGTCTCCTGGAAGCCTTCGCTCCGGTGCGGCATTTACATGTTTGTCATTTACGCGCTCGTCGTCGATCTGTTCGAGTCGCTCACGCACGCCATCATCGCGCTTGGCGCGCTCGGGCACGCGTCTCAGCCGTACGAGGCGCGCGGGGTGGGCCTGTTCTTCGGCATCGTTGTTGGCTTTGGCAAGATTGCACCCCTTGTGCTCGTGGCGCTCGTGTGGCGCTTTCATCGGGCCGTGCCCGAGTTTGTCTGGCGCACGTACGTCTTCAAGTGCCAGCTGTGCGGCAGCAAGTACGAGGGCTTTGGTCGCTACTCGCCCATGTGGGCGCACGGCGCGTGGTCCATCATCGAGATCTGGTTTCTCGGCGTGACCGGGCTGATCTGGCTTGGCGCGGGCTACTGGATCTTTCCGTTTGGCATGATGATTGCAGGCGCGTTCCGATTGGGCATCTGGCTCGTCAACCCCGAGGGCTATCAGCGCGGCGTACAGTTCGAGTACCCGACGTTTAGCGAACGATGGGGTGGCCTCGGCGGGGAGTGTGACGACAAGACAAAGAAGATGCTGCTCGACGTTTACAATTCCTACTACGACGAGCGGTCGTACACGAGCGACCGGGCGCCGCTCATGCGCCAAGAACCGGCCCCGGATGCGCCACCGCCGGCCGGCAACCCGATGCCCCTGGTGCTCAACGGTCCTCCCCCACCCCCCTACTCGACCGGCAACAATGCGGCGACCCGGCCGCTCTCGCGCGCCGAGCTCGTGCGGCTGGGCCAGCGCTAAGAGCGCCAACCAAGCGTGTTGTGTGTGTGCGTGTCGTTTCTGTCGATAAGCCGTCCCCGTGTTACCTTAAACGTTGTAAACGACACACCGACGGTGGAAACCATCTCTGCGGGTGCCTTCCAGGGGTGCACCAGCCTTGTAGAGGTTGACATTGGCAGGAATGTGCAAGAGATCTCGGAGGGTGCATTCGCGGGCTGTGCAGCACTGGAAATACTTCAGCTGCCCGACTGGAACACCTTTGGTGGTCCGGGACGCATCGAAAGCCACGCCATTGATGGTTGCCCAAACGTCAGGGTGTTTGTGGGGGACGAGGACATCACCGACACATTGCGAGCGGGAGTGTCTCTTAATTTTAATTAACCGTTTCATAAACCCTCACCGCGCGCCCGCGCTGCGCAGCGCCGTGCGCGCGAGCCGGAGCGTGGCCTCCGTCACGAGGGCGTGTCCGATCCACGCGGGGTCGCCAAAGCAGCCATGGCGCACATAGGAAGACTCGCTGGCGATCAGCGCCGCTTGCACGAGGCCCAGGGCCAAGCGGCGCGCCCCGGCCGAAAACTCAGGCGGGCGGTTTGCGCCCGACGCCTGGGCGGGGATGGTCGTGCCCACGCACACGCAGGCGCACGCGGCGCACGCCAGCGCCTCGGCGCCGTCGCCACCGGGGACGGCGAGCTCCTCGTACGCATCGTGTGCAATAGCCGCGCGAATGAAAAACGGCACAATCGACCGCGCGGTCATGCTCGCCTCGCTCGACAGTGCGGATTGGTCATAGAAAGCACCGAGGCGGTCCTCTGCCTCCACCTGCACGTTGCGTGTGAGAAGCGAAAATATGGGCACCTTGGTGACCATATCGGCCTCGAGAGCGAACATGGTCTGGTAGAGTGCCTTTATCTGGTCGAGATTGCCCTCGGAAAAGCCCCCGAATGCCTTTTGCTCCGACGCAAAGAAGAAGCCGTAGGCCACGTGCGCCAGCTCGCGCGTGTGCCCTATGGAGAGGTTGGGCCAGCCGTGCGCCTCGCCCACGTCACTGAACCGGTTCGGAAAGTGGCTGTTGCACGAGCGCTGAAACTTCCACGAGACGTTGAGGCACGCGGCCAGGCGCAGGCGCGTGTTGCGGTCCAGGCGGTGCGGGTCGTGACCCTCGGGCATGACCGTCGAGGTCGGTCGCACCGCCCACACACGCGCAATCTCGAGCGCGCCGATGATGACATTCCACCCGTCTGTGGAAATTTGGTCGAGATGCGCAGTCGCAATCCGGCGCTCGCCGTTTACCTTGTGCGGGCCGCGCGAAAACAACGCGTCCCACGCCTTGGAGCTCACGAGCGAATCGTAGATGAGAGTCAGCGCGTGCGCCGACAGCTGCAGCATTTTGGGCCCGCTGTACTCTGAATCCAGTGACTTGTCGACGACCGAGATCGGCGAGGCTCGGCACGGTGACGCCGACGGCTCCGACATTGGCGTCACCACGATGGCCGATTGATCCATGAACCAGCTGCACGGGTCGTCCACAAGTTGCGCTGACGCGTGCGCGGATGGAATTGTTGCGGGTTCAAACAGAACGCACGCGTACCGTTTTAATTCTCCAAGCGCGTGGAGCAAACCGCAAGCCGTCACATTCTGCTCAGGTAGCGGCGGCGGTGGCAACGAATTCTGCTGCGCGCGCGGCAGCGGCGAATGCGACGGGCGCGTGTGCTCCTCGTTCGGCACGAGCGCCGCGGCCGGGTTTGCGCGCCTGCGCCGAGTTGGAATTCGTCTTTTGATGCGAGCGCCCGCTAGCTTGCGCGGCGACTTGCGCCGTCCACCTGTATTACAACATTGAGGCGTTGGGCTAATTGGTCCCGTGCGCAACTCACTCGACTCTTGCACGCGCGCAGCATGGGACTCAAGGGCGGACCAGACGGCGCGAAGGCGGTCTTCAAGGAAAAGTTCGCAGCGGCGTTTCAAGACTTTCGCACGCTGCGCCAGGTTCGGGAATGCGTCGGCGTCGGGCGCGTGCAGACGCTTGTGGTCGTCGATGGCAACGTCTTGGTCATGCAAATTCCGCAGAGCGTCACCACCTTTCGTGGCTACGTCGAGGTCATGACCACAATGCTCCACAGCGCCATCCAGGCCGGCGAGCACGTCGTCGTCGTCTTCGACGAGCCGGAAAACCTCACGCGTGCCAAGCAGGAGGAGCAGGCCAAGCGCGACGCGCGTCGCGCTCCGCAGACGCCCCGGTGCTCCGAGGACGTCGCGCGCCCGTGCCCAACCGATGACGCTTACGACCAGAAGGAGCTCGAGGCGTCGACGACCAACGTCTGCCTGATGGTCAAAAATCACCGCAAGACGCGGCCGCGCCTCTACGATTCGCTCTTTGTCGCCGTGCTCAAGCACTTTCGCGACATGTTTGCAAATCAAGACGGTGCGTGGTCTATCACATTTGACGGTGTCGACAAGCGCGGCATGGATCGGCCCGTGGACGCGCCGCGCGTGCTCGGCCTGCTGTCGAGCCACCCCGAAATTTGGGAGCCCGTTCTCACGCGCGAGACGCCCATTGGCGAAGGCGACCTCAAGCTCACCGACGTGTGCAATCGCGTGTACAGGGCGCGCGAAACCCACCCCGAGTCCAGGCTGGCGGAGGTGCGGCTCAACATGCTCTCGACCATCGACACGGACAGCTTCATGATCGAGCTCATCGCGCAGTCGCGTCGCGAAAAGCGTGAGGACATCTCCAACAACGAGCTCACGCTGCTGTGCCTGCGCGAGGCTCCCCGGAAGCGCAAGGACCCGTCCGAGTCCACGCCCGCGCACTACACGTGCGTCGACATGGAGGCCTTTCACAACAACGTCATGACCTACATGTTTGGGTCGCAGCACCTCAAGCCGGAGATTGAGGCGCGAAAGCCGCTGGCGGCTCTGCTCCTCTCGGCATGCATCGCGCTCTGCGGCTGCGACTTTGTCGAGCTGCAGGGCCTGCGCGCCGACCTGGTGCTGCCGTGCGTGCGCGACGTGGCGCGCAACCAACCTGAGCTCCTGGCACTCATGGCGGGCGTGCAGACGGGCGAGGTTGGCGCGACGCGCAACGCCGCGGGTGCCATCAAGGCCGTCGTCGACGAGTTTGTCACGTCCATCTCGGGCGCGCCGCGCATGCAAAAGCGCACGGTCCACGCGAGCGCGTGCTCCGATTTGCAGATCCTGCGTGCGCTGTGGACGACGGCGTACTGGTCGGAGCGCGAGTTCAAGGACTGCCACCAGTGGGGCTTCAACCACGCGGCGATGGATTAGATCGTTGGCGCGGACAAGGGGGGCAAGGGAGGGCCATGGACGACGCGTGCGCGGCGACGGATTGCATGGCGCCTTGGCGGCTGCGCCTATGCTTGGAGCGTCTGCAACCAGACGCGATTCGGGAAAACTCAACGCCTCGTCTGTGTCATCACAAGACCGTGTACTGTTCCATGTGCGACCGCGTCTTTTGCATGCGAGGGGGTGCCAACGGTTGCTACACGGGCCACATTGGCATCGTCACCATCTCCAAAGCCACTGCCGAGATGCTGCGCGCCAAGCGGCCGCACGTGGATGCGCACTAGGAGTGTTCTCGTAGCGTGTCGCGCCATCCCCTTGACACGGTGGGGATCGCTTCGTGAACGGCGATGCGATGGGTCAACAAAGCTAACGGTTTGGGGAAGTTCCTCGTTTTTTAGTGTTTTAAACCGGAAGCCTGGAGTATTGAACCCGCGTGTCCCGGCGCCAGCGCGACCAGCGCACGCGCAAGCTCGCGTCGTCGTCGCTCCGCAGCGCGCGCACGTGCGCGGCCGAACACTGGCGGCACCAAACGTGCAGTAGTAGCCCCACACCCGTGCCGATCGCCAGCACTACTATGGCCACGTCGACGGCGCGCCACACGACCGGCATGCGCGCGCTAACGCGGTTCCAATAGACGAGCACGCAATGCTAGCGCGCCCGAATGTCGGAGCACGGTAGCGCCGAGAGTGCGGCCTCGAGCGCACGCAGCGGCGACAACCAGAAGAAGCGCTCATCCACGCTCACCGACCTCGTGAAGAAGCTGCACGGCAAGCTAGGGCACGCAGACGCGCTCTCGCTCACGGACCACCTGAAGGCCGCCAAGGTGCTATGCAGCATCCGCAATCGCCTCGCCAATGACGAGGTCCTTGACAGCAAGACGCTCATCTTGCTCCTCTGCAGCGGCATCGCGTGCCACCGTCGCTGGTCGGTGGGCGAGGCGGGCGAGACAACGGCGGGTGCCAGCGCCAAGAATGAGGCGGACGAGCTCAAGATGAACGAGGAGTCCAAAGAGCTCGTGCGCGCCTCTGCCACGCGCATCTTTGTGCTGCTTTGCGTGGCCGAGCGGCAAAAGGGGCACACCAACGAGGTGGCCGCGTCGCGCGAGGCGGTAGCCGCCGCCGGCCTGAGCTCGGTTTGGGCACAGATTGCGCCGCCGCCGCCCAAGAAGAAGAAGGCAAAGCCCGTCAAGGGAGCGCCCGCGGCAGACGACGAGGAAGAGCTCGAGGACCGGCGCGAGGAACCTTCGTGGTCAATGGCGACTCACCTGACCGCGGCTGAGGTGGCGCGGCACGCGCTCCTACTAGGCGTCGACTGTCTTGAAGATGAGGCGTACACGGCCATTGACGGGCTCATGGGGCTATTCTACCGCAACGCGAGCGCCAACATGGCCTCCTCAATGCTTATGCCGTCAGGCGACCAGGACTTTGTGGCGCTCTCGCTGGCCAAGTCGATGGCCGAGCTCAATGGCGACGAGCGCACGAAGCGGTTGGTGGCGCTGTCGATTGCGGCCGAGAGCGAAGCGGGGCAGTCGGTCATGCGCGACATGCTCTTATCCTTCTTGCTGCCGGCCTCGCACGCCGGCGTTCGACGCACGCTGCTGCTCACGCGCGCGTGCTCGACGAAAGCGGGCGTCGACTACCCCGAGCTCACGTCGAGGGCCCATCAGGTGGCTATGGCCGGGTCCGAGTTTATTTGGGCGCAGGGCACCGACGAGCTGGAGCGCCTGTGCTGCCTGATGGCGGGGCTGGCCGTGCTCACGACAAAGGGCGGCGAGGACCCCATACGCAAACAGGATGCGTTCTGTGGACGACTCCAGTTGCCCTTTCTCGAGACGAAGCCGCCGCCGCCCGAGGCCATGCGCATCACTTTGATCCCGCACGCCAGAAGGTGGGTTCTATTTCGTCTCGACCAGCGGGGCATGCCAAAGATCCTGTGCTCCCTGAAAGGATTTGACGGCTTCTGCGACGTTGCGCTCCAGCTCGTCGCGAGTATGCGTTGAGATGCGCGCGGCTTGCGTTGTGCGTGTGGGCGCGTGTGTGTGTTTGTATTATAACCATGTCCAAACGCGTGCGCGCGCGCAATGGCGCGCGCGCAATGGAAGCGTGCGCGCTTTGCGATGTCAGCGACGACGACGAGTGGTTTACGCCATTGGAACTCAGACACGGCCCAGAGCGCGTCAAGACGGTCACGGTGATCAAGCACGGCAAGCCGTGCTCGGTGTACGACGTCTACGAAGACACCGACGGCACGCTCAGGGGCGGCTGCCGCAACACGTGCCGCCGCCAGTTCCACGACTACGCGTGGTTTGCGCCCGCGGCCGGGTCGGCCAACACGGCGGCCAAGCACACGCAGTTTGTCGCCGCCTACGACGCCTACAAGACCGCGCACGCGCTCAAGGACCGCGAGGCCTGCCTCGCGCACCGCGCCATCCTCGAGGCGCTGCGCACCACGATGTGCGCCGAGTGCCGGCACGATCCGGGCTACATGAGCCCGGCGGCGCGCGTGTGCAAGGAGTGGTGGAACGCCAAGCGGCAGGAGATGTGCGCCCTCAACGACGGGTGCGCGCACCCGGACTGCCCGGAGCGCGGGCCGGACGTGTGGTGCGTGCTCGAGGCCGACCACGGCACCAACCCCAAGGCGAAGCACAAGACCACGGGCAAGCCGATCAATCTCGGCAACTACGCGACGTGGCCGGGCCACGGCGGCGTGCCGGCCATGGAGGTCGAGGCCGAGCAGATCGAGAAGTGGATCTGCCGCGTGTGCCACGTGCTCGAGCCCACGGGCAATGCGGGCAAGCGGTGCGCCGACCCGACGACCATGCCCGCGGGCAAGCGCAGCGGCACCGCGCTCGAGAGAAAGCAGTACATGGCGCGGCACCAGGCCGTCATCAAATACCCCAAGCATCAGCACGTGGACGCCGCCAAGCGGCGCCTCGGCGCCTGCGCGGCCTGCAAGCGTCCCGTTGAGCCCGGCACCGAGCCCGGTTTCGACTTTGACCACCTGGACGAGTCGACCAAGGGCAGGGGCGGGCTCTTTGGCGCGCGGGGCGGCGTCGCGGGCTTGGTGGGCAAGTGCGCCAACGCGGCCGCGCTCGACAAGGTGCGCGACCTGCTGGACGCCGAGATGGCCAAGTGCCAGCTGCTGTGCCGCAACTGCCACACGCGCAAGACCTGGGGCTACGAGGCGTCGACCACCGAGTTTTAAGAAACCGCTAGTGTCTCGAGGATAACACCGTGTGTGCTCAGTCGTAGTAAGTGTGTGTGTGTGCTCGCGCATGTCTTGGCTCGTTACAGTAGCCGTCTTAGGCTTTGACCTCGAGCGCGGTCGACGGCTGAGCCACGATCATCCGCCCCCTCCAAGCACACCGCCCACGCCGCCGGCACCGCCGTCGCCGCCGCCCGACTCGCCGCCTTACGCCGGTTGCAATTACATCGAGGGTGGTAGAAGTTGTGACGAGGACTTTACGAACTCGTGCGACGAGCAAAGTGAAGATGGTAAATGGGACCGAAGCTGCGACGTGCACCCTTCAACTGGCTGTGACGACTGGGAAGGGTGCAAGTACCCGCCCCCGCCACCACTGGAGCCCGCGCCGCCAGGCGGCTACTCGCCGCCACCCCAGGTGGCTGACGATACTACTGTCCCGATGATTGTCGGGTGGACCGTCATTGGGTTGGTGCTCCTGATCATCTGCATCTGCTGTGTCTGCTTCACGCGGTATCGGTACGAGCGACCAGGCAACAGCGACCGCGGCACCTTTCACTACTACTTCTGGTGCTGCGTCGAGTGCTGTCGCCGCTCCAACTGGGATAACGACGACAAGGGCAACACGCGCCACAGCGATGACCGCCCGTACGTTCTGGGAGATGAGGAGCTACGAGAGCGCGACGCTCGGCTTGTGGCCGAGATGCAACGCAACGCAAACGTCGCCGCGGTGGTCATGCCGGCGCTGCGGTTGCCCATGGGCCGCGTGTGACAATACGCTCGCTTTTCTAGAAAACTACTAAAATGTCCATAAAAAGCAGTTTAAGTTTCTAAATCGAAGTGCTCACCTTTTGGGGGCCTTTGAGAAAAAGTAAGAACGATTCAGAAAAAGCAGCCAGCTTTAGAATTCAAATGTGCTTTTTCTGAAAACTTTTAGAAAAGCGAGCATCATTATGGGGTGGACTTTCCGCCCCCAGCTCGCTTTTTTCGTCGCGCGAGACCAACATTGTCGTCGTCCAGGGTGGACCGGCCCTAGACCCAGGAATCGGCCACAGACCTTGGACAGCTCGCGTTTTTCGTCGCGCGCTGAGCAATAATTTGTCGACCGATAATCGGCTTTGCCGTGTGCTCGCTTTTCTAAAAGTGCCATAGAAAAAGCAGATTTGAATTCTAAAGTTGGCTGCTTTTTCTGAACCGTTCTTGCTTTTTCTGAGAGGGCCCCAAAAGATGAGCACTTCGATTTAGAAATGTAAACTGCTTTTTCCGCCACATTTAGAAAAGCGAGCTCCGTTAGCCGAAAGAACGCGCAACGCCAAACACGAGCACCTGGAATTGGAAGAGGCCGTGGGAGAGGCAATCAAGGGATGGATGCGCGCGGGGTTTCAAATGGGCGACTGTGCGTCGTTTTCCCACATTGAGGAGCGATTCAGTGCAGGCCGCCGTAACTACAAGGTCATGGTGCCTCCGGGTCTTCCAACCACCAACGGATTCCACGAAGACGTCGGGCCGCAGCTGCTAAAGGCAATCTATGAGGAATTCAATGGAAACTTTAAGGAGCCCTACTGGTACGATTGGCGGCTGATCAACCCCCGTATGAAGCCGGACGCTGGCACGGTGGCGCCGAGTCGGTTTTATTTTTAGCTCTAGCGTTCTAAAACTCTTCGTCAATCCGAAACCTACGCTCGCAGTGCATCCGAATCTTTTCAGCCACGTCGGTGCCGCGCAGTTTTTGGTAGGTCTGGTAGTTCGTGGGGCTTCGAAAGAAGAGGATGGCCGGGAGCGCCGTGATATTAAGCTCCTCCGCCAGCTCCGACGTGAGCGCGTCGTGGTAGACCCACTTGAACTCAAAGTCCCTTTGGGCATCGTCGATAGTTTGCGTCGCCTGTGGGCAGAGCGCGCACTGCTCGCTTCCGAACTGAACGAGCAGCGTCTTCTTGGAGTTTTGGCCGCTCATGTGGCCCTTGAAGAGCTCCGACTCGAACGTGTCGGCCATGCGCGCTTCTGTCGCGCGCGTGAGCGCGCGCACACCGCAAGCTACTTTAGCAGTGCCTCGCCCCTGCGCGTCGCCGATTCAAAGGCGTCCGCCTCTTGGTTGGCCGTCTCCTCGTGTGCCCACTGCCAATAGTCGCCGGTCGCAGGCCGCCGCCGTGGTGATGGGCGGGGGTTGAGAAAGGCACGCGTGACGTCTTGCACGGCCTTGCGATGCTCCCGTGGCGTGGGAGGGTTTGGGTTGGAGATGCGCGCACTGGCCAGTTTGTCAAGCACCGCGTCGACTTCGTCTTCTGGCGCGACCGCCAGGGCGCCCTCGAGCGCAAACACGCCATCGGGTTTGTAGTGCGCGCAGTGTTCCGCCGGCAGCTTGATGGGCAGCGCGCGAATCGCGTTCGCAATGCCCTCGCGCGTGACAAACTTGTGAAATCCCTCGGCCTTTGGTAGGATGCGCACGACGGAGGCATCGTCGGCCTGGCACCGCCGAAATCCAACGCCGCGCGTCTTGAGAAACCACAGCGACCGTTCAAAGCGGCCATCCGACCACAGCTGCTGCACGTTGCCGAGGTTGTTGTCGCAGACGCGGCAGTAGACCTTGGAGATCTTGCGCAGGCCAGCTTTCCGATAAAATCCCGCTTGGTGGTGTCGTTCGATGCGCACGCGTTCGTCGTAAGCGGATGGCACGTCCGCCGTGAGGTGCATCGCGTGTGTCGGCTGCACCGTCACCTTGGCCTGTGCAAGTGGCAGCACGGCGGTGCCGCACTTGCGGCAGCACGCTGCGGGGTGGTCGACCATTGGGCGTGCCCCGCCACCACCCGTGCGCGTACGCGCACACCGCAAGTGTAGCGCGGCCGCTTGCGGTGCGCGTGCGCCACAGTGTGCGCCACACGCCCAGTTTTCCTCCCCACGCGGTCCGACACACTCGATGGCGTACAATCTGGTGCGGTTCAATGCCTACCGACGATGCGCCACCGCCTTTGTCAACGGCGCGGTCTACGACATGCATGAACTGGCCAACATGCTGCACGATCTGCGGTGGGCCGAGGTGCCGCGCGCCTTTTCGGTGGCGCTGTACGAGGCGGCGCGCAAGGGTCCACTGCGCCCTGGGCTCCGATTCGAATTCAAGCAGCTGCTTTCTTACCTCACCTTTTTGGCCTTTGGTTCCACGGAGCGCGAGGTGGTGCAGCCGTGGTTTTTGAAAAACTGGGACGACTTTTTTGTCTCCTGTGTTGACGGCATCCTGAGCCTAAACAATCGCCCGAACCATGTCATAAAACGGCGAGAAGAAGTCTTGCGTCGCGCCTTTGGAGGTGTGCTCACGCTCGTAGAGGGCGCGCGACGGTACATGAGTCTCGATCGCTTGGCGGAGTCGTCGGCGGTGCACGCCCTCCTCGTGGCGGCCGGCCACGCGCGTGGCAGCTTTTTGTGGCACGGCCACGTGCAGCTTGGGGGCGACGAGTTTGAGGTGCAAGACGTGCGCAAAGACGATGCCGAGCGGTCCATGACACTCACGCATCTCATTTTGATGGACGTGATCGCCGAGGCCATCCTGGCCACTGGGGATGCGGAGGTGGTAACGTGGGAGCGTGCTTTTGGGCACTATGCGGGCTCCGTCAGGTGGCGCGCCTTTGCGCAACGATGCAAGGTGTACTCCCCCGACTTTGAAACGATGCAGGCACAGACAGTGTTGCTCGAGCACCAAGTGCAGGAAGCGTATCGACGCGCGTACGCGGCCGTCACCAGCAGCCAGTCTGCGATTGCGAGAATCAACAAGCAGCCCGTGTGCAAGGCGCCCAAGCGCGAACGCAGTGCGCCGCTCGAAGGCGAGTTGATCATGACAAAGATGCCACGCATCATTGTTGGTGCTCCGCCGCCTCCGATTGTGGAATTGGAAGGCACCCACGGTCGCCCGTGGTCTTTTGAGCCGTCCGCCGCGCTGCGCTGCCACTGAGCAAGCACTTGAGCTGCACGCGATTTGGCCGTGGTGTAATACCTGTAGCAAGTGCGTGTGTGTGTGGTGCGTTAAAAAAAGCACATGCTTGACACCGCCACCGCCTATCCCGGTGAGCACGTCACCGCCACCTCTATGCGCATAGTCGTTGCTGGGTTTGTGCTCATGCTCGGCGTGGCCATTTTGGCCGTCTTCATCTGGATGGGGCGTGGTGAGCAAAACGATAGTGGCAAGAGAGATTTGCTGGGCTCGCGCGTAACCATTCGCGAGATTGCATCGCGCTACCGCACTACGTGGTCTCCGAGCAAACTGGGCGTCTCGATCCACGACCACCAGAAGCAGAGGCACGCAGGAAGCGTCGTTTACAAGATCGCGTGGGGATTCTTGGCGATATGGCTCTTCATGACCGGCGTCTTCTTGGTGATTTCGGGCGTCGCCGACACGATGGAAAACTTTCGCGAGCAGCGGCAGCTCAATGCGGCCATCTACGTGGCCGTTGCACTCGTGATTTGCGCGGCGTGGATCCCCATCTTTCGCATCCACTCCAAGTCTTCCAAGGAGATACGAGAAATCCAACAGGAGGTGGAACACATTCGCATAATAGAAAAGGAAGCGAATGATCCCAATGGCGTCGAAGTGCACGATCGCTACCCGGACCACACCGAGCTGGAGGATGGAAAGAGCGCGTTCTTGTGGGTGAGCTTTGTCATGCTCTGTGTCGCGTGGGCGTTTGCGCTCGCGGCCACCGTGCAGACAAAGGCCTGGACATTGCCAAGCCCGCAACTGGGCACGATGCTCTTTGTGGCACCGGGCTATGGCCTGCTCACGGGCTGGCTTCTCTACGCCGCCTCGCTCAACTTTGGCGTCGCCTATTGCGCCGATAGCTACCCCGACGGCGTGTGCGCGGTGCCCGAGGGGGCCAATGGCTACGCCTACCGTGGCTCATCGTGGCCCATCGCGGTGGCCATTATTGCGCTCATCTGCGCCTCTACCATCCCGGACCCGTCGCAGCCCGTGCCGCTCGTGCTGGCACTGCTCTTGTTTACGCCGCGATACACGTCCAATCTATGGGCGACGGCCATAGGACTGCTAGGCATTGGGTTAGGGATTTTGCACGTGTGGTCGGCGCGGTAGTAGCATGTGTGCGTGCGAGTATAAAAACAGTCCATTAAACGAGCCGCGCTAACCGCCCGCCGCCACGAACGCGCGTGTGGGCGCGGCGGAGGAAACGGCGGCATGGACGACGACGCGCTCAGCGATCTCGAGTCTTTGCCACCCCCGCCCGCCGGCCAGGAGGTGCCCGTGGCCGCGGCGCAGGGCGCGGCCAATGGTGGTGGTGGTGGTGGTGGCGGTCCGCCCCCTGCTGCGCCGCAGCACCCGCTCTGGGAGCGCGCCGCTGGCCGCGGCGGGGGTGGCGGTGGCAAAAACGGGCCGGGCCAGGCCACGTCGCAGGGGCGCTTTTGCCCGATTTCAATGGCGGCGCTCGAGCAGCGCGCGCGCAACGAGTTTGACGGCGCCTCGTCCGTGGGCGCGCGCACCGCGCACGCGCGGCACACGGCCGCCAAGGACCGCCGTCCACAGCGCGACGAGGACGCGGGGGCGCCCCGGGGCAAGAAGAAGCAGCGCGTGCAAGATTTTGATGAGGAACAACCGGACGAGGACGACGATGCGTTCTCGGAGGCGGCGAGCGGTGCCGACGTGGTGGCCGGCGCCGCCTTTGGAGGCGGCGCCAAAAACTCGTGTCGCACGCTGTCGATTGCGTCGGACACGGACGACGGCGCCTCGGAGACGTCGTCGCGGGCGCGCCAGGCGCACTGCCGCGCCTTTCCCATTCCCAATGAGACCTGCGTCGGGTGCGCGCTGCCCGCCAAGGTGGGGCCTGTGGACGACTTTGTGCGCGCCAACTGCGACAAGATGAAGGAGGATGCGCTCTTCAAGATGGCCGCGCTCGTGTACCTTCAAAAGGTTGTCGACCCCGCCGAGGCCGAACAGGTGCCGGTGCCGGTGAGCAACTGTTTCAATTCAAACCATGCACGCACACACATTAGACAGCAACTGCAGTACCAACACGCAACGAGGCATACGATTCAGAAACGTAAGAAGCCTCGCCCGGTTGCCGGAATACCTTCAATGGCAATGTTTGCTTGCAATAGTTGTGGCCGTGGAAGGACATCCGGTCGCACTACACAATGCACCGCATGGACGTCAAGATGCAACGCTACGAGAACATGCGCACGCTCGCGGCCATGCGCAAGACGCTCGAGCTGTCTCTGCTCAAGGAGGACGAGGACTCCGAGGGCAACCGCGTGCACACGCTGGACAAGGGCAACGCCGAGCAAATCATGAAGATTATCACGCTGCAGTCGCGCGAGATTACGCTGCTCCACGAGGCTGGGGCTTCCGGCGGCAAGTCTGGGGGCAAGAAGCCCTGAGCCGTGCGCATTGTGTGCGATTGCGGCGTGCGTGGTTGTAAAGAGTTGTTTTATTCTTGAGTGTTTTTTACGCGGCTCTTGCGGCACGTGGGCCGGCTCTGTCCGGCGTCTTGAATAAGATTGAGTTTTTTACATCGTTCCCAGCACACACTACTCCCCATGGTTTCCCCCACCGCCACACACGTCCGCCGCGCAGCACCACACCACGCGTCTTGTTGCTCAGCACGACTTGAGCAGCAGATCAAAGGTGTCCATTGGCTTGGCAAAGCTGAGGCAGCGCCCGATCACGCGCTCCGACGTCGGCGACGCAATCTTGACGGCGATGCGTCGGGGGTTGCCCTTGGTCCGCTTGGACGCGCGGCCACCATCCTTATTGTCCTCGTTGTAAAAGGTCCACTCGAGCATGTCGCCGGGGAAGACCGGCGTCTTCGAGTTGTTGAGCATTGTGACCATGCCGCCAATGGCGAGCGTGAAGAACTCGTCCGTCTGCGGGCCGACGCCGTCGTCAATGGGACGCACAGTCTTGGATCGGCACACGCCGGCAAAGTAGAAGTTCTTGGCGTCGTCGTTGGTCAGGCACGCGCAGCAGCCGATGACGGGCGTCGCCGTCTCGGCGGCAACATAGTTGCGAAAGGTGGCGTTGCGCGCCTTGCGCGAGAGGCAGATCATGCCCGGCAGCACGGTGGCCCATTCGTGAAAGTGTGGCTTGAACTCGACCTTCTTGATCGTGGCGGCAAGCACCCCATTGCCTCCCGCCGCGCCAATGCCGTCCAGGTCGGTCGACTCGACCGCCTCCGGCAGCTGCGCAAACTCAAACGAGTCGACAAAGGAGTTGATGACAACTTCTCCGATGCGCGACACAGGCTGGTAGCCCTCCAGCTCCGTGTGCCTGAGGCGATCATCGGCCGGTCCCTGCACCGACTGGAATTGGGAAAACGCCATGCCCGCATTCATGTTGCTCATTGAACTCGGGGGCTGCTCGTACGCGTAGACGCGGCTGCGGCGGGTGACGGTTAGCGGGACGGGTCAAGTCACGCTCTGCTACGATGCGGACAAGGACCACCTTATCCGACAGCTCCGTCGGTTGCGGCACCCACAGTTGGGAGGGGCATAGAAAACGCGCGCGCGTGCGCATGGGCCGGCGGCGCGGTCTCAAGCAGACGCGTGCACATGATCCGCTTGTGTGTTTGTACCCAATTCCCACACGCACACACACACACACACACACCCAATACAAGTTTAGACCACCACCACACACCTAGAACACACGCACGCACACGCGCGCCCTCGATTGGTATGCGCGCGCGCACCCTCTCATCACGTGCCCAAGCCCCATGCACGCCGTCTGTCATTGGGCTCCATTTGTTGCAGCGCGGTCTAGGCGGTTTGCGGCTTGTTGATGGCCGAGATTTCACCGTCGGGCACCGTTTTGGAGTACCGTGGCGCAAAGCTCGCCCTCGGCAGACCCCTTTCAGCCGTGGGCGTTCCGGTGTCGTCCACGACAAATGGCTTTGATTCCTTGTTCATGAAGCAGCGCCACATGCGGTCCGGATCCCACCAATCGATCTGCACGTTGATGTTGAGCGCCATCGAGTTGGGCGCCGTGCGCACGCCGATGCTCGAGCCCGTGCCGGGCATGGAGCCGCGCGAGGCGGACGTGTCAAGCACGTTGCCGATGCACCATCCACCGATGATGTACTCGGCGCCCCTGTTGCCGAGCCGCAGGCCCATGCGCGACTGGTTGGGCACGCGCACAAACTCGTCGCGTGTCTGGTTGTCGTTGCCGAGCACCTGCTTGCCGTCGCGGCCAAAGCGCATGCCTGAGTAGTTGATCATCTGCGACGAGGTGGCGAGCTGCACGCGGAAGTTGCACAGCCGCGCATTCTCGCCATTATCCATGGCGGCCTGGGCATTAGTTTCAAAGGTGGCGATGCTGTCCTTGTCCACCAGGTTGCCGCCATCGAGCTGCGTTTTGCGCGCCTCGAGGTACGCGCGCAGAGTGGTGAGGGTGGCCTGCCCCGGCGCCGTCCCGTCGAGCGGCGCGACGGTGTTGAGAAAGTCGGCAATGGCACCCTCAGGGGAATCTCCCCACCAGCAGTCGGCCACGATGACGACAAAAACCTTGTCGAGGGGCATGGTCTCGAGCGCCGGGTCGCCCGTCCACGACGAGCCAATGGCCGGGCCCTGCACGCGCACATTGTAGAGCTGAGCGTCTCTGGCCTTGAAATACTCGTCGCTGAGCGTGTCACTTGGGTCATCGGCGCCGAGTGAGAGCACGATGCCATCGGGGCGCCAGTCGGTGAGCCCCTTTTGCTCGATGAGTCGCTCAAAGATCCCAAAAGCCAGCTCGTCGCCCGCGCAGCGCGAGACGTGAAACGGGTCGAGGTGCTTCACGGTGCCATTGAGCCCCGGCACCGCAAACGTATTGCCATCCGGAGTGCCGTCGAGGATGCTCGTTTCGACGCCCTTGCCGCGCAAAAACGGGCCCTGGTCGCGCGCAAAGATGCCCTGGCGCCGCGCAGGGGCCTGCGCGGCCTTAGAGCCCGCCATGCCCATGAGGTTGCAAAGGTCGGGCATCTTGAGCATCGAGGCGCCCTGCAGTCCAGCGACAATATCGGCACCGACCTCGCCCGGGGCCCCGGCCAGATTGCGCTGCTCGTCGCGCGCCAAGGCCGCGGCCTTGGCGACACGCATCAGTCCCGAGTCCCAGAGCGGCCCGTTGGGATTGATGTTCGCGCCGAGGTTGATACCCTTGTTGCAAAGCACATTGGTAAAGTAGCGCTGCAGGTACTCAAACGAGCACAGCTTCTGAAACCGCTCCGTGCCGGGCACGCCGGGCGCGTACCCGTTGTTGATGGCCAGCTGGAAGCCGTAGTCGTACGCATTGTCCAGGGCGCCGGGGTCCTGGTTGAATCCTTCCACCGAGTCGCCGTTCTTGTCGACCATTTCGGAGACTCCCGCCACATCCGCGGAGCGGCGGCCGAGAATAAACGCCAGCTTGGTGGCGCGCAGGTCGTTGGTCTCGGTGATCACCGGCTCTGTGTTGACATTGGGAGCGGCGTCCGTGGGCGCGGGCGGCCGGCCCAGCCCCATCATGGCGCGCTCGCCGCCGAGGGGGCAGAGCCGGCTGTATGGGATGCCTATGTTACTCCCGCGGTTGTTGCGAGCGAAAAACGGCGCGCCCGGGTTGACACCGGCAATGGGATTGCTGACGCCGGTTTGCGCGGGGGCGATCGAGCCACCAAGTGCCGGGGGCGGCGCGTTGGGAGTCTTACTACCCCCGATGAAGGGGTCGTTGCCAGCGGGAATGGAACCCATAAGTTCACAAGAGGCGCAACGGGATCACACACTCAAGAACGCGCGGTGTGCTGACAAACAGTTAGCGGCGGTCCACTTATCCGGCTACAGTGAGTGCGGCTGGCACTGCGCCTTCCGAGCCGTCGCAAGATCAGGGATTGCCGACGTATAGGGCACGCGCACGAGCTGCCCAAAGGGCACGAGCGTCTCGGCCTCTATGTTGAGCACGGCGCGCTCATACTTGCAATACTCGCAAACGACGATGCGATTCGCATAGTCGCTGCCCAGTCGGTCGAGCGGAAGATGCCCATTGCGCAGGAGCGTCACGAGCAGCCGCGCCATGCGCGCACCCGCGAGCTCCGCGTGGCGCGTGATGGGGTCTGGTGGCGCGAGCAAGCGCAGACGGCCGCGGGCAAAGACTGCTAGGTGTCCGGGTGCCTGCAGCAACGGCGCGTGGTCGGCGGCCATGGCAATTTCGGGCGCATCCTCCGCGACCACGGTGCTGCACCAGCACCGCGCGCCCGTGGCCTGCTCTTCGAGCCAGCGCAGGTGGTCTCCTTCGGCCACGGCATGGTGCAGGAGTATGTTGCCCATCATCCGTAACGCGTCGTAGAGTCGTGCCGCCCAATCATCACCGTTCACAATGTGACAATCCTCAATCGTGTTGCGTCGTACGCGCTCAAACCCCTCGTCGAGGCATCGGAGCGCCGTGACGGCCAGTCTGCAGGAGCACCGCTCGCGGATTTCGCGCGCGCGCTGGTCCAGCAGCGTGCGCAGCGCGCCGCCGTGCCCGCGCCGGACGAGCCCGCGCAGCCACGTGCGCACCACGTTTGCCTTGGCGGCATTCGCGCCATGAGCGCGCCGCTTGAGCTGGCGCTCGGTGAGTGCCCGCTTGTCCAAAAAGTCGCGCAGCGCGCACGCAAAGGCGTCGCACTCGTCCCGCGCGGGACCGAGGCGCGAACGCTCCTCGCGCACGCACTCGGTTGCAAACTGTTCCAGCTGCGCCACGAGTCGCGCACATGCCGTTTCATTTGTGTCCTCATCGTTGATGACCGCCTGCGTAGCCTCCCACAGGTCGACGGCCACGCGCTGGACAAATCCGACCAGCTTGGCCATCGCCATGGGCGCAATGGGCGCAAGCCGCTCCGGTGCGACAGCAAGGGTGACCTCGTGCAGCTGCCGGCAAAAGAGCACATAGGCGCGCGAGATGCCCTCGGCCATGGACACGCGCGTATTGGGCAACGGCGTCACCGGAAAGTGCACAGGCACCAGTGGCGTCTGCTTTGTCAGCAGCTCGGCGCCGTGACGTTCCAGCCGCGCGCAGATGCGCTGGTACTTTTGCACCAGCTGTAGCTGCTCCTTGGCAAAGTAAGCACGCGAAAGCGCGCTGTGGTCGCTGGGATGCTCGCGCGCGCGCGCATGCGCCGCTGCGAGGGCCCGCTCGAGCCACGCCGCTTCGGAGGTCGTGTCCATGCAGGGCCACCGCAGCGACGCCGCCATCGGTCGGAGCTCGCGTCGCGCGTCGCAAAGCATCGCGCTTAGCGGGCCGGGCATGGGGGATGCAAACAATCGGCGCAAACTGCGATTGGGCAAATATGAAGTTTAAAAAACTGCCCCGACACGCACACCGCAACTCGGCCACCGAGGTCTTTTCTCGTATTCACACACACACACACACTCTACTCCGACTGCAAGACGACGTCCGATCCGGCGAGCATATCAAAGTCGTAGCCCCACGGCGCAAATCGCGACCGTGTGTCGTCGAGCAGGCGGTTGCGATCCGCCTGCAAGAGGGCCTGAAGCGACGCCCTGATGTCCTGCGCCTCCTTGGCGCGTGCATCAAGACGGCCCTCCCAGTCTTCCTTGGGGCCCACTATGTTCTCGACACCCCAGTCGAGCGACGTCGCCTGCAGCATGGCCGCGTCGGCGTGGGCACTGGCGTCGACGCGCGAGGGCGAGGGCGCGCTGGGTGCGTAGACGGCATCCTTGCTCTCGAGCCACTGCCGCGGAGTTGGCGGGAGCGCGTCAAGGTGGTAGCACGACCCACCATTTGTCCCACCCGTCGGCAGCACGCGCAGCATGCGGCCGACGTGCAGGCGGTACTCGCCCTTCCAGCCGTGCGTCTCGTACGCGTCGATTTCATCCATGTTGCTGTCGTTGCACGCCTCTGGGTCGAGGATGCCGATGCCCTTGAGCCGCGCGAGGTATTCGGAGTAGGAAACCCCATCGGCTTGGGGTGACAGCGCGCGTAGCCCGACGTTGAGCTCATCAAGCAGCTCGGCGCGCTGCTTGTCGGCGTTTGTATCCAGCTCGCCGTGGATCACGTGCGCGCGCACCCGCATGATGGCGCGCTTCTCCTTGGTCTGCGCGTTGCGCAGCGCGTCGAGCTCGCGCGTCGCCTTGGCGTACTGCGCGCGCAGGACGGCCACCTCCGATTCCAAAAAGGTGATGAGCTCTTCGGCCGCATTGTCCAGCGCTTTCTTTGAGAGCACCTTGGACCGGTCGTTGACAATCTTCTCGACGTAGCCTATGGACGAGGGCGCCCTGTGGGTCATCAGCGGCAGGATGCCCGTCGGCATCTGCACTTGCACCGGGTCGGACGGCGGCGACGGCGGCATCGACGGAGGAGCCGACGGCGGTGGCGGCGGCGACCCACCACCAAAGCCTTCAGGATGAAACGGTGGCGAGGGCGGCGGAAGGAAGATCGGCTCCTCCTTTTCTTGGTGTTTCGCATCCCTCTCCGCCTGCACCTGCTCCCTGACCTCCTGAGGATCCCTGTCTGGATCGGCTGCAAGGATGGCATCAACTGTTTCCTCATCCTCTTTTGCGTCGTCTAGGAACTGCTGCAACGCGGCAAGAACGTCAGATCCGATGGCGGCATCCGCCTCGGCTTCTTCTTCCTGATTACTGCCGTCGCCCACCTGCAGCTGAGGATCGAAGTCGCCATACTCGGCCATCGTCTCGTCGGATGGCTCGGGCGCTCCGCCGGCTGGGAACATCATGCTCACATCGACCTCCTCCTCGTCGCTGTCCGGCTCCGCAGCGACCTGGCCGCGCTTTGGCTTCTTTCCCCGTTTGGGCTTTGCCGGCCTTCTCGCCTTCTTATTTGCCGCGATGATGGCCGCACCGATTTGCAACAAAAGGTAGCGCTCGTCGTTGAGCTTGGCATCCTTGATCGTCTGAAGAATCACCAATAGATTGCTCAGCTCCTCGTTCTTTTTCTCAATCGCAGCTTCAACCCGCTTCTTCTTCTCTTCGGCGTCCGCGCCGTTGCCCTCGATATCTTGAAGCTGCCGTCTCGTCGCATTGATGTTTGCCCGCGTCGCCTTGGCAGTTGACAGCTTCTTTGTGAAATAAATGTTGAGCTGCTTGAGCTTCTTTTCGTCGTACTCTGCCCGCTTGCCGATCCGGTACCGACGAATTGGGTTGTACGCGTCGACCACCTGCTGTGTAATCTGCAGCGCCTCGAATAGACTTTCGGGCACGTCGTCGTTTTCGGTTCCGGGTGGGTTTAGTATCTCGGAGTCGCGTCCCTCAACATCGGGGTTTTGCATGTCGCGATACCGGCGCTTCACCGCATCCAGTCCTGCCTCTAGTGCTGCCAATTGGTCCCGCTCCAGTGTGCCGTTTAGCAGCTTCTCGAGAAGCTCGTTCAGATTACCCTGCGCTTTCTGGACGCTGACAAAGATGTACTTGAACGCCGCCGCTGTGAATGTCAGGATGTGATACGTTTCGCTCTGTGCGGGGTCGTAGTCTGGCACTCCGCTGCGGAAGAGCTGCGCGTCCATCATGATGCTCGACTGCGCAGTCATTAGGCGCTGGATGACCCTGAGCTCGCGCGCGTACTTGACCGCCGGTTCGTTTATGCTGGTCGCAGTGTTGGTAAAGGGGAGCGGCCAGTCGCCACCACCGTCGTCGTTGCCACCGGCACCACCGGCGCCACCGGTCGGTCTCACCCTGGCCATTCCAAAGAGGACACACGCCGCATGCAGGTCGGCGCTCTTGCCATACGTCTCGTCGCGCTCGATCCGCGTCAGTCGCTTTTTCAAGAGTCCGTTTGTGAGGGGCTCGATCGCGCGCTGGAACACTGGCCACGTGATGCCCGTCTGCTGCGCCATCGAGGGAAGGTACTGATCATACTCTCCCCGGGCATTGTCGATGAGCGCAAGCCGTTTCTCGACAATGGTCCTCGCCCACGCGTCCAGGATGAGGTGCACGGTGTGCTTGTGATTGAGCTGCAGTGCGTGGTCCTCCGCATCGGGCGCTGTGAGTACGTCGACGAAGGCCTCAATGCGGGTGGCCGCAGTGTCTTGGTCGCCGTTGTTGAGCAGGTAGCGCTTTGCAAATGTTCGGTCGTCGTCTTCTGTGCGTTTTTGCAGTGCCTCGTCGATGATGTTCTGTGCGGTCTCATTGATGGCGGCTTTGGTGCCGTTGTCTTCCAAGAGCGCAACGAGCACCTTTGCAAGCACCTTGCCACCCGCCCTGCACACTTCGTCGATTTTGTCCTCGTCTGGCCAATTGGGCGGCGCGATGGTACCAAGGGAGTCGAGGTACGGCGTGCTGGTGCGCTGCGCCGCCAGCAGCAGGTTGTTTGCAAAGCGACGACGGTTGCGTGCACGTTTTGCGTCGAGCATTCGCTCCGGGGTGCCGGCAAGCTCAAAGTGCCGCTGTTCGAGCCACGCAACATCGTCGCGCACACCCGCGAGGGCGTCGACCATGTCCATGAAAAAGATGACGAGGGGAAGTCGCCCGCTGAGCACGCCAAACTGGTTGGTCTCGAGCGGGCTGCAATCCATGAGTCCAAGCTGAGAATCAGCAAAGCGGTACAGCTTATCCCTGTCAAACGTGGACAGGTCCTCCGGGCCACTCGGAATCTCACCATCGTAGCAGCGCATCCACTGCTTTGCGAGGTCTACATCGGGAAGCAGCAACGCGGAGGCGCCATCTTGCTTGTAGAGGTCACTCGGTTGCGCATTTGCCCTGTTCAGTCGGCTCAGTCCCCAGCACACGCGCAGCGAGTGCAGATTGAGCGCTTCCACGTGCTTTTCGATTTCCACTTCGGCGGTCGCGTGTACCTGCAGAGCATCGCGCATCTGCGTGTAGGCCCCGTACATGTCCTCCCACCTTTGGACGCGCTTCTTGAACGCGTCAAGAACGCTGGGATTTCCATCGCGCTGGAGCCCACCAAAGTCCTTTCGGTCGGCAAACCACGAGGCGCGCGTGCGCTCCGCGGGCCGGCGCGCACGCTCAAGCACATCCCACGTGGCTGGATCGAGCGCGTTCTGTGTCTCAGCCATGGTATCGTCGTCCACGGTCGCCTCGTCGTCGTGGTACCATGGCCCGTCGTGGGTGGGCCAGGATCCTCTTGGGCGCGGCGGAAACGTGGCCGTGGGCAGCCGATAGTCCTCGTCGGGTACGAGGTAATCGACAAACTCCTCAACGTTTTTGTAGCGGCGCTTGACCTTGAACTCGTCTTTTCGCTTCAAGTAGTTTGGATAGTCAGCAAAGAATTCGCCCCACTCCTTGTCGGTCTCACGCACCGCGCGCTTGAAGTCGTCATACTCAAGCGCGACGACGTAGAGCGGCACCACGAGGGTCCGGCCAAACTTGCCAGCATACCGCCCTCTTTGCGCCCCCGCCGTCGCGTCCGACCGCGCGGCGTGGTAGCCGCTTTTGCGTGCGCCGCGCCGTTGATACTCGGGCAGCGAGAGGTAGTCTGGGTCTTCGGGCAGATCGTCGCGGACGTACTTGTCCGGATCCTGCTTCATGGCCGCACTGTTTTCAAACTGAATCGCTGCGGCGCGATCCGCATCGACTACGTCCGGGTCTTCGCCATGCGCTTCTGCCTGGCGCATCTTCTTCAGGCGCCTCCACGTCGCCCTGCGCGCATCAAGACTCAGTCGCGACGGGTAGATGGGCATGCAGGGCACGCGCAAGTCGTGGCGATGCGGCAGCGCGTTGACCACCGCGGAAGCGTCCGCGTTCAACAGCGGAAATTGGCCTGGAGGCAGCGGCGGTGGCGGGTAGGCCGTTTGATAAAAGGTGTCGAACATGACGGCCTGTGTCGCATAGCGACCCGCTGGCGACTTTCCCGACACCCAGTCTTCCCGGCCAATCTCTCCGTCGACATTGTAGCGCGTCACCTCGCTTGCGACATGAAATCCCGTCGGATCCAACAGGCTGCTAGGTCCCACAGTGGGAAGCACGGAAACCATGCCCGTGGTGCTCATGCGGGCCTTGAGCGCCATGTGCAGCGTCGAAGGCCCCGTTGGGTTGGCCGGATCGGGTTTCCAAGATCTTGGGTCGTTAAGATCGGCGCGCTCCGGAAAGCCCTCGACGGTGTCGAGGCGGCGCAGCTGATAGGTGGGAAAGCGCTCGCGCTGGACCGAATCAGGTTGGTTGGCGGGCAGAAGGCTGCCGTCGTAGAGTGCGCGGCCCGAGTAGCGATCCGTGGTGGCAAAGCTTGGAAAGGGAGGCATTGAGCCCGGTGGGGCAGGTCCCCAAGGCGGATTGCGCACGACATTGTCGGTCCAGACCGACCCCACTGGTGGTCGCCATGCTGAATTGACATTGGCAAATCCCTGAAAGTTCACGTCGTAGAAATGCACCTCCTTGTCGTAGGGGTGCGGATCCATGAGCCCGCGCAGCGTAAGGTCAATGTTCTCTTTGATCTTGGCCTGCTCCAGCTGCCACCAGTGGGCTGCGCCAGCACGTTTCAAGAATGCGGGGTTGTTGTGCTGCACGATGTTGCCATCGTCGTCGAGTTTGGTGGCCGACGAGTAGACGTATTCGTGCACGCCGCGCGCAAGGTTGACGTCGGCGATATCGTACATGGTCGATTCCATGTCCAATGGCAGCAACGTGTCGAGACCGCCCTCATTGGGCCCCGTGCCCGTGTCGATGCGGCACGAGTAGTAGAGACCTCCCTCCTTTTGCATCTTTTCAAACGACGTGTCGATGCGTTTGCGTATTAGATTGCCCTCTTTGTCCCGCTCCACCGAGTCGTCAGTCTCGTTTCGCTTCATTGTGTAATAGGCGAGCGCGTACTTGTGCTCTTCCGTGTAGCGCGCCATGGCGCCACGGAGCGTCGTCGGCGCCAGGAGCTGCAGCGCAATCGGCTGATCTCGGCCCTCTGCGAGTTGCAAATTGGCTTTCATCTCTCCTGAGCGCAACATCACGCCCCTTTGGTCTGTGTCCAACGTCCTAAGCCAACCGAATTTCTTCTTCCAGGCTACCAACTTCTCGGGGTAGCCTTTGAAAAAAGAGGTCACCTCCTTGCCAAGTTCGTTTGTGTCGTTGCCGCGATAATTGACGACCACCTCGGGGTAGTGCTGTTGCAACGACTGGTCTGTTCGTTTTTGCCAATCTTGCTGCCATTTTGCGCGTTCGTCGTAGTTTTTGCCACCCTGTGCCTTTTTCTCGTCGTCGGAATCGTCCGAATAGTTGGGGACCAAGTTTGCGGCAGCGGCACGGGCGGCGGCTTGGCCCTGTGGGCCCGACCCCGCATTCGACTCCCTGGCGAGGCCGTGCTCCGTGTTTTGGTTTGAAAGGCTCGTGGTAAAGTTCAGGTACTTTGGCATCTGCAGCGGCGTCAGATTGTCTGGCGATGAATTCTTCCACGACAGCTCGCTCGTGTCACGAAACGTCTTTGGCGTGGCGACGCCCTGGGCGTGTGCGGCGGGCAGCGTCTCCACGTGACGCACGGGCAGAGGCGCAAACATGAGCTCGCGATAGACCTCCGAGTAAAACTTGGTGGCGGACGTGCCTTCGGCGCCCTTGCTTATGCTATCATAGTTGACCTGGATGCGCACATCGTAAAATGGTCCACACTTCATAGTCTTGCGCATCTCGGCAGGTGGAACGTCCTCGGCTCTGCTATGAAAAAAGAGCGGCAGCCCACTAAAGGTGAGCTTCAGACGATCGTCTGCTTGTTGCACTTCGGTTGAGGCCAGGATGGCGGCCGCGCCGGTGCCATTCACCCACGAGTCGTAGCCCTTTACGGTGCAATTCGCCATCGTCTGGTCGGCCCGTGCCACGTAAGCATTGGCGTAGTATTCATTCACGCTACCGTTCTTGTAGCGAAAGACGCTGGCCCAGCACGGCTCATTAGTCGTGCCAAGAAAGAGCACGTCAACAGTGCCGTCGGCAAGCTGAGCACCCGTAATGACGTCGTTGGGACCCGTTACTGCGTCGAGTCTTTGAATGCGGCGGAGGGTGCCCCCCTGTTGAATGGATTTTATCTCGCGAATGCGCGGCAGGCCGCGCAGCTTTGCAACCGTCCACTGGTTCAGCGCAGCCGTCGACTCTATGGCCACCTGAGGACGGCTCATGTTAAGGTCGTCGGAATTCATGCGCACGCCGTTGAATCCGAGGGTGCCGCGCGTGAGCAGCGGCACGGCTGCGTCACTCGCGTGTGCGCGTTTGCCCTCTTTGCCAAGATGCGGTAAAAACTCCTTGTTGTGCAGGTATGGCGTCATGCTCGGCGTGTCGTACATTTCCTCGTTGCGCAAGTGGCGCGAGTAGTGCCACTCCCAGTGGTGCGCATTCAATCGAATGGAGATGATCTGCAAACGCAGCCTGAACACCGAGTGGTTGACGTTGCGCTCGCGCACCTTCAACAGCGGTTGCATGTTCTCGTCGCGCTTGATGCGACCCTTTTTGTCGCGAATGTACTGCTGGTGCTGCTGCAGCAGCTCGGGAATCTGCTCCATCTTTGCAAAGCCTTCCCCATCCTCCTCAATCGCACCCGTCAATGCGTCACGCATGTACTTGAATGCGCCGCCCTGAACGTTGTTGTCATTTTTGTCGAGCTTGGGGTTGCCATCCTCGTCGAGCTGGGCGCGCACCGCCATGCGCCGCATGGCGCTCAGTTCCTCCTTGTTCCTAGGCTTGCGCGTAGGTCGGAAACGAAGCTTTGACTTGTACTCCTCCTTCTTCTCCAAAAGCTCTGCTGCCGGCCTTGCCTGGTGAATGCGGCCACCAGACCGCGGGTTGTTCTCCGGAGTTGTGTCCGACATCCAGTAGTCCCACTGGATTTGGCCGGATGGGTCGCGCGCAAAGCCGTCGCTCCACAGTCGAAACTGCTCGGCGTCCTGGCTTGGGCCGTACATCAAATCCTCGTGGAAGTGAATCCGGTTGGCAAAATTGGTCCAGTCCTTCAACCGCAGGCTGCGAAGAAGGGCGTCCCATGCTTTCCACGCCTCCTTGTCCTGTTCCGAGGCATTCTTGTTGTTCCCAAACGCCTTCACCGCGTCGTATGGCTCAAAGGGGTCATTGGCCGACTCCTCAAAAGCCGCCCTGGCTTGAGCTGTCAGTGCATCAAACCGCTGTTGCTGCTCTGGGGTCGGCACCATTGGATCATCATTGGGTGGCGCCAGAGCATGGCGGACATCGCCCAGGATTTGCGCATTTCGGTCATCCCGTTTTTTGCGCGCATCGGCCTGGTTGTACTCCTCCCCTGCCTGCTGATCTTGCTGCATGGCAGCGTTGTGCTCGGCCTCATACTGCAAAGTTTCTGCCCGATCCGCTTCTGCCTTTTGCGCCGCGGCAAGATTAGCTGCATTGGCTGCTTGCAGTCTAGCAAACTCCGCAGCGGCCTGCTCTGCGGCGGCCTGGGCGCCGGGGTCGTTCTGGGCTGGCGGTGCGCCGGGGTTTTGGGCTTCCAAGGGACCAAGCTCTTCCAAAAACCGCAGTTCCTCTGGGTCGGCCATGCGCGCTTGCTTTTTTTGCCAGCACGCACGCGTGCGCACGGCGCAAGCCGCCGCGCTCGCGCTGATAGACACACACTCGGTTGGGCTAATTAGACCTACAACAAGGGGTGCTTGACAAGGGTGGCGTCGTTGTCAGACGGAGCGGTGCGCGCCGACTGCGCGCACGCAAACGCGTGCGCGTGCCATGCGCGGTAGCAAGCAGTATTCGGCCAACCGCCTCGTGGGCGTAGACGAGAGCACGGCCTGGTACGCGCCACGCTATGAAAATTGCTCGCGCGATCCGAGCTTCTACTTGGGTACCACGCAACCAACGTATTCAGAGATCTGTGCTCTGAGCTTTAGCCGCTGGCTCAACGGCAGTCGCTCCCTGGACTGGACGCACGAAAGTGGCCTTACAACGCTGGTGCGCGAGCTCGGTCCCGGCCTTCGATTTGCACATTGGCTCACCTCGGTCTACATTGTGATTATATCAACGTTCTTCCTGGGCCGTCCACTGCTCTTTGAGTTTGATATCGTGCACAAGGAGACGGACATGCGTTTTGGCAACTTTACGATTGCCGTGGCCTTCTACCTCTGGGCACTCGACCTGGCCATCGTGGCCATCTCCCACTTTCTGAGCCGACGTGGCAGCTCCATGACGGACGACAGCGTCGTGGCACAACTCACGCCGTTTTATCGACCCATGGTCTACTACCTGCGGGAGGAGCGACCCCTTCGCGCCGCCAAGCAGACGAGCACTGATCGTTTGGTGCACAGCGTCACATTGACCGTAGCGGCGGTCGTATACGTGAGCTTTTACGTGCTCGGCGTGCTCTCAATGCATACCATCCTCGCGCACATGTACAATCGCAAAAACGTGTCGTTTGCCGTTCTGCTGGGCATCCTGGCGCTCATGGCCGGCCTGTCGACCATGGACGACCTGACACGAATCGGCTCGCCGTGGGGCATACAAGAGGCGAGCCCGTGGGCCAGCCGGCTGCTCTCTCTCCGGGGCTGCTGGATCTTTCCCGTGTCGGTGGTGTGGCTCGCCGCGGCCGTGGCCGCGTCCTTTCCGCCGTCGTGGTGCGCCGACTGCTGATGGGCGTCGGCGGCCCGCATGTGTGTGTGTGTGTGTGTGTGTGTACATGTCGTGATAATTTGAACACGAGCCTAGAAGCAACCTCCGTGCGGGGCACGCATGTGACAGTGCTGCCAGCCGCCGAGCTGGATCCCGTGGCCTCCCTTACCGTACGCATTCAGCGGCCGGTTGGTGCCGTCGAGTGCGCGCATCTCGACAATTTCTGCGCCGAGCTCGCGCGTGTGCTGGTACAGCGAGCACTCGGGAAACACCGTGTCCCGGAGCGTAAACGGCTTGCACATTCGTGGGTGGAAGGCCGTGTCGGGAAGTCGCCGTGGGCGAAACAGGAACATGTCCGTCTTGTAACACCCGGGACGGGAAAAGTTGTTCACGAAAAAGCCGACGCGCGGATGCGCCTGCAACTGCGCGTACAGCGAGGTGACCGCCTCCGGATGGAGCATCACGTCGGGGTGCGCGAACAGCACAAAGTCCGCGTCGCGCCAGAGTGGGCGGGCATGGTTCAGGCTCATGAGATGGCCGCAGTGTTTACCCCACCGCCCTCCCTTTTTCCACAGCCCTGGATGCATGATCGTGCGGTTGCGAAACGGATAGGTCTGGGCAATCTCCTCGAGTTGCGCAATCGTGACGCTGGGGTTGTCATTGAAGAGCACGAGCCGGCTGGAGGCGAGCAGTGGGTGGTGTTCCATCAGTGCAAGCAGCCGCGCTTGCTCGGCATACTCGAAGACGTGTCGGAAGCCATGGTTGAAGAAGACGCCGGTCAATTCCTTGTGGAAGCGCACCATTATTGGGACGACTTGTTTTATTGAAACACGCACGCCGCAATCCTACGCGGCGTGTTTTATAAAACACGCACACCGCAAGCTACTCAAACACGCGTCCATTCCAGATGGCGGCCACGTCGGCGCGGCAGATTGGGCACTTGCTCGGCTTGTTGGTCTCGGCGCATGCCGCGCAGAGGCAACGGTGGCCGCAGGGAACGATGAATTGGGTCTTGTGCGCGTCCATGCAGATGACGCACAGCTTGTTGTCTTCCTCCTCGGTGGACGCCGGGGGAGTCGGCCTGGTGGTTTGAGTCCCACGCGGGCCGCCGCGGCCGCCGCGGCCCGCGCGGGCTCCGCGGCCAATCGGTTGCGATGGAACTTGAACGGGCGGCGATGCGTCCTGCTGCAGTCCGAGGCGCGCCATCAAGTCGTCGCACGCCGTCTCGCGACGATGCTTGAGCAGGGCCTGATTCTGCGCCGCACGAGCCGCTTCGGTCGCCTTGGCCTCCTTGGCCTGCTTCTCTGCGAACACCTTGGCAAACTTGGCGTCCTGCTCGCGCTTGTGCGCCGCCCTCTTCTCCTGAAGCGCGCGCTCGTTGGCCGCGTGCTTGGCGGCAATCTTGGCCTGCCGCGCCGCCTCCTGTTCGCGCTTCTGCGTCGCTACCGCCTCCTTGGCGCGTTTGCCCTCCTCGGCCTGCCGCGCCGCCGCCTCCTTCTGCTTTTGCGCCTTGACAGCCTTCTTGAAATTGGCCTCGCGGCGCTCGCGAGACTCCTCGTTGATGAGGTCGAGGGCGGCGGTGGCGGCGTCGGCATCGGCCTGATAAAGCTTTGCCTCGTTCTCGACGACCTCTGCCCGAAACATGATCTGTTGGTAGTGGTACGTGATCAGGTCGGCCAGCCAGGTCTGCTTGAACCAGGCCAGCCACTCAGTGTTGCTCGCCCGGGTGCTCGGTGGCGGATTCTTCTCGACCCAGTCATCGTTGAGGTCGGCAGCAATCGTGTAAGTGTGGTAGTGGCCGGTGTGCACCTTTGAGGTCAAGACCACCTCGGAGGCGACGCGTGGCGTCTTCCACACTTCGTGGGGTTGGGCATTGAGGCGCCACTCGGTCATGCGATCCGGGTGCGTCACGCCAATCTTCCAGGAGGTGATCCATCCATGGTCGAAGGCGCTCTTGTACTTTAAGCCCATTTCTCCCATCAGCGCATCCGCAGTCATGACCAGCCTGAGGACAAAAAAGTCGCTGTCCATCGGCGCGTGGTTGGTGTCGAGGGCATCGTGAAACCCCTTCTTGGCGACGTCGTCGGAGACAAAGGCGCGAGCGTTCACTTCGATGCTCTCAAAACACGGGTGCTTGAAGGGCACGTACTTTAAGGCAATCGTAAAGAGCTGGCTGGGGTCCTTGCACACCGTGTCGCGGTGCAACTTGGGAATGTAGGTCATCCAGTCGGACCAGTTTTCAGCCGGGCGCACCGCCTCGTACTCGTCAGCGTCCTTGAAGCCTTGCGCAATGTTCTCGGGCGTGCGCTCCACCTGCGACCAATCCGTTCGCTTGAAGCCCTTGGGGATGCCACCGGGCGCGAGAGAATCGCTTTGGCATTCGTCTGCGGGCTTGAGCAGCTCGCGCTCCAACCGCTCGCGCTCTTCGTTGCGCATGTACGCGTCGTGGCGGTTGGTGTCGGAACTCGCCAAAACGTCACGTATTTGCTTGCTCTGCGTCGCCTGATCCAGTTGCGTCTGAAAGGGGTTGCATTCCCACGTCTCGCGCTCGCCTTGCTCCTGGCAGAGCTTCCAAACGTTACGATCGCGAGCCAATTCCGAACAGTACCTGCGCACCTCCAGCGGGACCTGCGCCCAACGCTCGTCCAAGTCGGCAACGAGCGCGCTCCGCTCTTGTTGCTCGCAAAACATGTGCTCCTTGAAGCGCTTATTGACAGTGGACGCCGTGCTATGGACCATGCGAGGCCATTGCTCGCAAAAGATGGTGTAGCCGTTCATCTGCTTAAACGGCGTGACTGGCGTGCGATGCATCTGCTCAACCATCGTGCAGTTGAAGGCGTTGGCCGATTGCATCCACTGCGTGCGCTGCCGCTGGGGCAGCTTGCCCCACTGCTTTGCAATCGCTTCCGTGACGGCCTCCGCATCTTCCGAGGTGGTGATGGGACAGGCAGCTTGATGGCAGGCCATGGCCAGCGAAATCTTGCCATACTCTTCAAACAGTTCGCGGCCGATGAGGATGTTGTTCTCGAGCGTGTCGGACAGACCACGACTCTTGCAATCAAGAATCGTGGGCACCTCAAAGTCTTTGCCCAGGAGCGAATCGATGACCGCTTCCGCCGACTCCGATTCTCGAGTTATCGTCGTCTTTTGGATTACAGAGCGTACGGTGCAGGTGGTGGGATCAGAACTTTGACTTCGAAGGCCCCCAGGCAAAAGCGGCGTGCACCACTTTAGCCACGCAAGCCACCCGTCGCGCGCTTCGTACATTTTCAAGGGCTCCAGCACCCTCGTCGCCAAGTTCCACAGCCGATGGGCCGAGCCCCCAATTTCGGCCAGCCTCAAGACGGCATCGGCCAGGAGCATCGGCCGCGTCACGATCGTGAGGGGAACTTTGGGCTTCCGGTAAAGCGTTGCGCATTCGGTGGCCGACTTTGATTCTATCGGGTCCTTGTGGTTAATCAGCAACCGCATCTGGATCAGCACCTCAACGTACGAGGTGTTCGTGTCGATTGACAGGTTCCACGGGTGCATCACTTGTTCTATGACGGCCCGTTCCCCCAAGGAGAATAGGCGCACCAGTTCCGATCCAACGGTGGTTTTGGTTTCCACCATGTGCGCGTGCGTTTTAGTGCGTGCGCGCGCGTGGGTGCACAATGGGCACGGCCGCGCACCGCAAGCCGGCGACGGTGGCCGTTTCATAAACAGCTCGCTTTACTGAAAAACTACTAAACTTGTCCAAAAAAGCAGTTTAGATTTCTAAATCGAAGTGCGCATCTTTTGGGGGCCTCTCAGAAAAAGTAAGAACGATTCAGAAAAAGCAGCTAACTTTAGAATTCAAATGTGCTTTTTATGGCCACATTTAGAAAAGCGAGCCGTTAACGTGGCCTTCACGCAGGGGTCGAACGTCAAAAGCGAGCTAAAATCACAAAAGTGATAAAAAGTGGCACAAAAAGCACATTTGAATTCTAAAGTTAGCTGCTTTTTCTGAATCGTTCTTACTTTTTCTGAGAGGCCCCCAAAAGATGCGCACTTCGATTTAGAAATCTAAACTGCTTTTTATCACACCTTTAGTAGTTATCTAGAAAAGCGAGCAGTTGTATGGGGTGTCCTCACGCGGTGGGTTTCTTGCGCGACGCACGCGGCTTGGTGGGCTTCTTGGCCGGCTTCTTGGACGCGGAACCCCGAACCGCGACACTGACGTCGCCCTCGACGTCCTCGAATGCCTGGTTCAGCTGCTGGTCGTTAATGACAGAGATCGTGGCGCTGCGCATGATGATGTTGTAGTAGCTGTTGGGGTTCTTCTCCTTCACCGTGGGCACTGTGCGCGTCTTGATCGACTCTTTATACGTCCTGGCCTTGGCGATGAGGTACTTGGTCTGTGCGTAAAAGCGCGCAAGGGTGCCCTTTGCCTGATGCGCCGCCGCCTTCATGGCCTTCCGCTCCTCCTCCTCGAGGTCCTTGATCGCCTGTCGAGTTGCGATGCGCTGCATGACGTCCTTCTTCTTCTTGTCGCGCGCCTCGCGCCCCGCTTTGTTGGCATCATCCTCTTCCTTGAGCCACAGCGGAATCCTGGCCTTGGCCTCCTCCTCCTTCTGCTTGGCGAGATGGGCATCGATCTTGGCCTGCATCGCCTGCTCCCTCTCGAGCTCCTTCTCTCGCGCACGCACCACCACAGCCATCTTCTCCTTGCGCGCGGCGGCGGCAACCCAAGCTTCCGCTTGGTCTCGACCGGAGGGGTCGGTGGCAAAGGCGCTCTGGGCGGCGTGGTCGGCAGCGATGCGCATGCGCTCCTTCTTGCGCTCCGCGATCGCTGCCGCACCGAGGTCGAGGACCTTCTTCTTCTTGAAGAACTCGTTCATGTGCTCGTGGTGATGAGCATTCGACGCGGCCGCCGTGACATTCTCCTCGCGGCGGGAGAGCAGGGTCGACGCGGAAACCGCAGGCGTGGCAAACGACGGCGCCTTAAACGTCACGTTGATCTTCTTGCGCATCGGCTCCATATTGCGCAGCCAAAGGCCGCGTTCGGGGTGGTGAATGCCGAGGTACTTGATGGAGTCGAGTGCGATCATCTTGTTCCTGGAGAGCTTCTGGTTGCGCGCGGCGACGAGCTTTTCATACGTGGCACGACGCTCCCTGTAGTCGCGCAGCTCCTGGGGGTACTTGTCGCTCTGTGCCTTCAGGGCCTTCCGGTCGGCGACCAAGTTCTTGCGGCCATCAGGACCCAGGTACCGAACGGCCACCGTCTTCTTGTGGATCTCGCCGTTGGCGTCGCGGATGTCGTCATCGTGGATGACGCCATCCAAGAGCGAGTACGTGGGCGGCGGCAACGGCGCAACGGGCGGCTTGGGAGCGCCGCTGCGCGCAAACTTGCGCGCGAGCTCCAAGCCCTTGACTGCCTTGATGCCCCTCTCGACCCTATCGCGCGCGCTGGGATGCTTCCAGCGGCTGGTCTCAATCCTGCCGCGGGCGCGCTGAAGCGCCCGGCCGAGCTTGCCAGGCGTCGACCCGGCGCCGATGGCCGCGTTGCGAGCGTCGGCCACGTTCAGCCAATACTTCTTGTCGACCACCGACGGGGCCGAGGGCCAAACCGCGCGCCCTGGCATCGCGCTGACAGACTTTGACGTGTCCGTGCCGTCGCACTCGATCGACAAGGGCAAGTGAATGTTGAATCCCTCCAGCGGCTTGAGAGACTGCGCCTGCCAGTTGCGAATCGCCACGGCTTCGAGCGATGGCGCTGGCTTAGGGACAAGCACCGACTCGTCGTCACCGTGCACCCACTCCTTTTTTGGTGCATCCGTACCGTTCTTGGTCAGCTTCTCGCGTTCGGCCGCGGCAAAGACGTCAAAGGGTGTCAAGGGCAATGGGGGCTCCACCTTTGCGCTCATGTGCTCCATCATGTCCAGGTACTCGTTGTGGTTTGTCGCAAGCTGTGCGCAGTAGTCGGAGGTCCTCTGCGCATTCACGTTGACCTTTGACCCGAGCATCTCCATGATGGATCGGCGTACATCGGTCACGTCGAGCTTGTCAAGACGCTCGGTAAGGTCCACGGCGTTGATCTCGTCGGCAATTGCTGCCTCCTCTTGGGCCTCTAAATCGACATGCTGCGCCTGTCCATGCTCATCCTCGTAAACCTGGATACCGTCCCTGTTGATAAGGATCCCGTTTTGGCGCTCGCACTCTCTGAAGAGAAGGTCGAGTTCGTTGATCTCCTCTGTCATGACGAGGTCATTGCTGGCGCTGGCGTCTGCTGCAGAGGAGGACGACGACATCGGGCACGGTTTAAGATCCGCGTGCGGGCTTGGCAATGCGTGGGTCTGACGCGCGCCGCAATGCACAACTGCACGTTTTAGATTCGATCCCGCCAACTGTCAGCCAACCGCCGGCGAGGCCCGATTCGAACCGAGGGCGGTCGTGCGGGCCAGCGCCGCGCCAGCCGGAGGTGGGGAGGGTAATTAGCGGAGGTGATCAAAAATGGACAGGATTGTAATCAAACATGCGGACATGGATACACGTGACAACGGACTCTAAACTTGCAAAGGACTTTACGCACACGCAAAGTCCGCGGACGGATCGGGCTCAGGAGGAGGAGGAGACGGTGCCCTGCACCATGGTGGTGCCCTGCACGACGGGCATGTCGCCGGCGGTGGGATGGGGGTCCGCATGGGGCACCACCTCGATGGAATACTTGAGACTGGCGTAATCGGCGTGGAGGTGCTGCGAGACAAGGTCGAACTCCGCCGACCCCTCAAGCATGTTACCCCGAATGTAATAGGCCCGCTTCTGGTCCAGGTCGAGCTTCACGTAACGCGAGTTGAGAGCCTTGTTGACATCCTTGTCCGACGCGATGGCACCAAGCGTATCGATGATGCCAGGCTTGGCGTCTGTGTGGTGAATCTTGATGCCCTTGGCCTCCAGGTGGAACTGCATCTTCGTATCCGGTTGGATGATCCGCCAGAGACGGCCGAGCTCGGCCATCGCCGCGTGATTGTCAAACTGCTTCTTCTCGATACCGTCTACAATGACGGTAGCGGCCTTGACAATGGGCATGTACGAGGCAACAAAGTGGTTGTGGGCCGTGTACGTGACCCCGCGGTTCTTGATATCCGTCTTGTCCTTCTTAGCCCGCTTCGACTTGGGCGGCGCCACCTCATCTATGTCCTCAATGGCAAACTGGCTACCAGGCGGGCCGACCGGGGCGGGGAGCGACGAGGTGAAGGCCGGCGACGTGTTGTACTGGTAGACGGCGCTGCGGGCCTCCTGCTGAGCCCGCTCCATCTCCTCGTCAATCTTGCCGTGGTCGAGGGAATGAACGTATGCCTTGACCCTCTCCTTGAAAAGGGCGAGCGCGAGGTTGGCGGTATCGACCAGCTTCGTCTGGTCGATGAGAGTCTTGTCCTTCTGCTGAGACATCAGCTTCTGGATCAGTACGGTGTTAACGGCAGACATGCGTTTTAGCAGCGGGGCGCGAGGCGTGGGTCGGCGGAGAGCGAGGCTCGGATCTGAGAGTCCCCTCGCGTGCACACCGCAATCCACCACGAAGTCTCGCAGACCCGCAAGCCCCAGGCGGGAGGAACCGAGGGCGGCCCCGCGGGCCAGCGCCGCGCCAGCCGGAGCTGGGGTAGGCATTCAGCCAACGTTGGCTGGTTACCCACCCCAGCTCCGGCTGGCGCGGCGCTGGCCCGCACCGCCGCCCTCGATCCAAATCGGGCCTCTCCGGAGGCCCACGACGCTTGCGGCGTGCAGAATGCCATCTGAGCGCGCTCCAGCCTCGGGTTTCGGTTTGCACCAGCGCACGCGCGTGCTGCAGGATCACCGCTGCGCTAAAACGCACTCGATGTCTGACGCAGCAGGTGAGGCATCAACGTCGATGCAGGGCCTCGTGTCCAACGAGGCCCTCGGCACCGACGATCGGCCGGCTGTCCTAAACCCGAGCAGCAAGGTCAAGGGCAAGCAGCGCACGCAAAAGCCCATCGAGTTTGAGGACAGGCGGAATGAGCAACAGATACGCGCGTCGATTAAGCTTGGTCCAAGCTTTGAGGAGCGCAAGCGTCGTTTCGAAAAGGGCATCGAGCACAAGGACTACGCGTCTAAGAACTTTACGTTTCAGGATCTCGAGCCGCAGGGTCCCGATATGGACGTATTCATGCAGCAGGCCAACGCCGGCAAGCAGAAGTCTGACGAAGAGAAGCAGCGCGACCAAGAGTACCTCGAACGTCGGGTCATGCTGCCCAAGATTATCGATGCGCTCAGCCGGATTGAGTGTCAGGGGTGCTACGTCTTCGCCCCGTCGGGCGCCCGCGTCGTCTTTAGTGGATGCAACAAGGGCGCTGACGAGTGCTGCTGTGCCACAAATGAGGAGGTGCTTCAGACCATCAAGAACAACAACCTGACGAAGGATGACGTGCTCGCGTCGATCAGCAAGACGAGTATGCTCAGGGCCAACCTGGACAAGGAGGAGCGGCGCGTGTTCAGGACGTGGGGATGGTGCACGTCGCAGTACGAGCCCAAGATTCAGGTGTGCGATGCCGACCTCATCAAGAATGGCCTGCAGCCGAAGGACGCCGAGGCGGTGACGGCGCCGCAGCTGCGCATACCGGACCTTTCCAGCATGTCGGCGTGGGACCCCAAGCTCGAGTGCGTCTTCAACGCAGACGGCTGCAAGGGCAAGGGCTTTCAGGTGCAGATGCTATCTCAGGTGCACGACGCTCACTACAAGCACACGGACGACGAAGAGGCGGCTGACCGGGTCGTGATCAAGCTGGTCACTGACATGTGCCAGCCATGCGGCACAAAGGCCTACGAGGCGCTGCGGGTGCGCATGGGCACGAGCATCTCGTGCACCAATGGCGAGTGCAAGCTCCGCGCCGGCATCATCTGCGAAAAGTGGATGAACAAGTTTTGCAAGCGCGAGAAGCAGAACGCCAACGAGATCAACGGCAACATCCGCTACTCTTCGGACGAGTTCTTCCTCAACGACCTCGTGCTAGCCCGCCGCCTGTTCAAGGATTCCAAGTATCCGATGTTTGGCGAGCGCGAGGCGCGTCGCATGGTGGCTGACTCGGCGTCGACGAGCTACTTTGCGGAGAGCCGTGAGCGCGAGGCCATCGGCACGACGTTTGCGTTTGTCGAGGCATGCGAGGCGCTCGAGGTCCCTTGGGATTACTCTACCAAGCAGGAGTTTCTCGACCGCGCCAAGATGGTGCCTCGGAACCACATCCTCACCACGGTCGCCAACCACGTCGTCACCAAGCAGAAGGAGGATCGGTACGGGGTTGTTGGGAAGCGCGACTGGTTAGCGTACCTGAAGGTGATCATCGGCAAGTGGATGTTTCCCGAGCCACTCACCGGCATCTGCCTCTTGCTCCGTCTTAAGAACTGGGAGGCCAACGGCAGGCCCGTTGTCGACGGTAAGCTCGTCGATCGTATCAATAGCACCCACCCCGCTTCCGGCCTGTTTGAGACGGCGCTGCAGTTTCACAACGTGCTCGGCGAGTACATTGGCGCGGCCGGCCAAGCACCGTACCGTCTCAACTACACCGGCACGGACGCCGCGCTCTGCTCTGGCACGAACACGGGTAGCTACTGGACGACGATGCAAAACATCACAAAGGCCGCGGGCAAGTCCTCGGCGCTTCTGGTGTCGTTGGTCGCCAGGTTTATGCAGGAGCACGGCACCTCGGAGGCGCAGCAGACCCAACCGAGCCAGGTCCACATCAACGGCGTCTACTACGCACCGCCGTGCGCCGACCTCTACTACAACAACAACGTCACCACGTGGGAGCGTTACCTCTTCTACGCCACCGCCTACGGACTCGGTGCCGACTACAAGGTGGGGTACCTGCAGACGGGCACGGCGCCACCGTTTGGCATCGGCGCCGAGGTGAAGCTCGACAACTTCATCACCGACTTCATGCCGACGCTCTTTCTCGAAAAGTGCAAGGACAAGAGCGACAGCGCCGCCGGCTACCGGATCGTGCCCTCGATGATTGTTGACAAGGACGTCGGTTGCCTGCCCAAGCACATCGAGCCATCGGGCAGCTCGACGTCGGCCTTTGGCTCGGGCAAGAGGACAAAGGCGGCTGAGAAGGCAGTCGACGCGGCGCAGTATGCGCACTGGCACCGGAGCGTGCCCCTTGGCGCTCCGACGCGCGGCGTGCCGATGTTTGCGGCCCTCCAGCCGTTTGCGGGCGCGCCCTCGGGCGTGGGCATGGGCGCCTGTGGCGTCGGCGACAGGCGCATTGTCAACCTCGTGCCCATCTACGAAATGCCCGATGGAGGAGTGGGCAAGTTTCCAAAGCTCGCGGCGTCGGCGGATCAGGCGAAGGAGCGCGTCCTTACGGAGTACAACACACTCGTCTACAAGGAGCAGGTGCTTGACCCGGAGATCACGGACATCAACGCGTACTGCACAAAGGACGTCGACCACCAGCTCATGCTCTGGGCGGTTGGGCGCGAGCGGTACAAGAAGCACTGGTACGAGTGGCTCAGGGTTGACCGCCCCGTGCAGTTTGCCGAGATCGTCCGCGCCTCTCACCAGAAGCGCACCGAGGCGATCTACTACGATCTGACCGCTACGCTGCACCACTATGGGCTTGACTTTGAGACGTGTCCCGAGGAGCAGCTTGAGGTCATCAAAGAGCGCATCCTTGCGCACATACAGGCCGACGAGACGGATACCGAGCGCTGGGAGCAGATCAAGAGCGGGCTCAAGGGTTGCGTGTGGGAGAGCTGGACGTGCAGCATGAACGAGGACCCCGGCGGCACGGCCGACGGCCGCTTCAAGGTTAAGGATGACTACGACGCTTACGTCACGGAGGAGCGTCACAAGGCGCACCGCGCCTTTGTCCTCGAGGAAGAGTGGTTCAAGGCGCACCCGCTGCAGCTCGAGCCTACACATTTTGGCTACTTTTGCTCGATGCACAAGATCGACCCCGACGAGCGGTGGCCCACGATGCGCTTTCTGCGCCTGCAGTACGCTGGGAAGCAGATGCTCTATCACGAGTCGGAGCTGCTCAGGCTTCGCGATGGCGTGCCAGGCGACAAGCGCGGCTCGCTCGCCGACGCCATTGACAAGGAGCGCAAGGGTGTGCTGCGTTGCCTCAAGCCCAAGGCCACGCAAGCGGAGAAGGACAAGGCGCTTGAGGCTCCACGCGAGATGTCGGAGCTTCACTCGGAGCGCCTCCGCATGTACAATCTCAAGTCCAAGCGGCTGGATCGGGTGCTCAAGCCGCGCTACGGCCGCTGGCAGTTTGCGCGTGACAGCGTTTCGCTCGATCCAGAGCGGGAGGAGATCGAAGCAATCGACGAGGCGTTTGAGAACCACCTCGACGATCGCTTCGATGGCGGACTTGCGCACGAGTTGGAGCGTCGGCGTGCCGAGCTGACCAAACATGCCTTCAAGCGCGACGATAGGGCCCTCGCCAGGACCGAGCTTGAGCTGACGCGCCAGGAAGAGGCTCGCAAGCTCGATGATGCCGAGAAGAACCACGAGCACGAGCGTCCCAAGGCGATGGCCATCGAGCGGGCGACGGAGCGTTTCCTTGCGGCAGAGAACGACGACGACGAGGGTGACAAGGGCATCGACCCCGTCATCAGCAATCGGCTGGAGGACATGCAGCTCTCCAACCTCCTCACCAATGCGCGCAAGCACATGCGCAAGGCGGTCGAGGTCACGACCAACAAGGACGAGCAAGTTGCCACGGAGTCGCTGGAGTTCCCGGCCAACGGCAACTACGACTACCTCGAACCCAAGGATCTCAACAAGCCCTACCGCAACCCGCGCCTGCGGGGCCTCGACTGGATTGACGACAACGGCAACGACAAGTACGTGGCCGCCGCCAAGCGCGCCAAGCACTAGACACACACACACACACACGAGCATGGACCGAAGGAGTGAACAGCTGTAAAAAAAGAGTGTTGATGGCAGGGGCGTGTTTGCCCTCGTGGAGGGTTGTTGGCACGTGGTGGTTTTTGACTTTGCACTTGGTTTGGCTTGTTGCCCTCCCCACCTCTGGCTGGCGCGGCGCTGGCCCAATTGGGACCGCTCTCGGTCCCAATTGGGCCTCTAAGGCGGCTTGCGGTGTGCGTCGCAGCGTTTCCCAACACAGCCGCTCATGTGGGACACGCTCCCGCACGACATCCTCTTCCAAATCGCGCAGTATGTCTCCACAACGCTCGTGATACACGAGTACAAGTGCACGATCCATACCCTACCCAAGAAGCTCGTCGATCGCGCGGTCTTCTTTCAACCGACCAGTGGCAGCAAGCCGCTCTGGGCCAAGGTCAAATCGGAGGCCGGCAACCACGCGTGTGGCGAGTGTTGGGTCGAGGTCAACTTCAAGGGTCTCAAGGTTGAGTACCACATCCACCGCGAGCAGATTCTGGCCTACAGGCTGACCACCAAGGAGGAGCGCAACCGGTTTGTGGAGATTGCGTGCCTGAGCAAGGCCTGGTTGATGGCCATGCAACCGGTCTTGGACCTGCACAGCGCCCCCAATGAGGAGGGACACGGGGAGAGGTTCATCGACGCCCTGCTGCTCCACGTCTTCGCCCCGCTGCACAGCTCGAAACGCAACCTGCAGCCCGAGAATTACTCCTTCTTGTACACGGCCGTGTACAATGGCGCCACGATGAAGCCAATGGAGAACCAAGCGATTAACTACTACCGGCTGCTCGGGCACCGGATGACGGCACTCTTGCGCGCGGGCGTCGTCGCGTGGAAGCCAATCGACAAGGTCGAGGAGGAGTTCAAGTCGATTAATCGCCTCTTCAAGTACGTCGACCGCTTCTACGTCGCGCGCCGCTCGCTGCCCCCGGTTGTCGAGCGCCTCAAGGCGGCCTACCTCGCAGGCAACCCCAACAACCCAGACGAGCCCGTCGGTGACAACCCGGACTGTGCACCCGACTACACTCTTAATGTTGGCTAGTCAGTGGTTGGTGGTGTGCACTCGTAGGTTGCCAGTGGCGTGCGTGTCCTGTGAGAGCGCGCGCCGCATGGCCGCGCACAGCGTAGCAGACTGTTGCATGAGTGTACAAAGAACCCACCGATTCTTTGACTGGTCCGGCACGATGCCCCACTGCGCCGCCAGCTCGGCGTAGGCCACCGCCCACGTGTAGCGGCAGCGCAAGCGTGCGTCGGGCAGCGCGCGATTGTGACCCGCTTCGCGCCATCGCAGCTCTCCACAGCCGCTGCACAAACTCACAATGGCGTGCGTGACAAGGTCGCTCAGCACGACGCGGCGCGTGCTCTGCGCAGCGACCGCTTTTGCGTCATTCGGCGCCACCGCCTCCGGCACAAGCACCTGTGCGCACACGTCTGCAAGGGCCGCGTGGCACGCCTCGGGCACTTCGGTGAGCGGCCGCACCCAGTCCTCGAACCGGTCGCGGAGCACCTCATCCGGACGCTCGTGTGTCTTTTGTAGCACGTGCAGCAGCCAGTGCTTGAGCACCGTGGCGACGCCCTGCTGCAGCTTTGTAAACCCAAGCAGTCCGTGCTCTGGGACCCAGGTGTTGCAACTGCTCGTATGCGATTCAAACACGTACGACTCGGGAAGCTCGGCAACCTCAGGCGGTCCAAGCCGGTGCGAAAGCGTCGTTGACGTAGACGTCAGTCCCTCCAGGAGCAATGGTGCCGAGGACGTGTGCACGCCTGTCGAGTGGTACGACAGTCGTAGCAGGTGCTTGCAAAGCGAGTCAGTGCGGCTCCAACGGGTCGGGTCGAGGTCCGTGCGCAGGAAAAAGCCGCCACCCACGAGCTCATTGCTCGCGGTGATGTAGCCCGCCATCGACCGCGCGAGCCAGCCGCGGCCTGTGGCGGGCACGTAGGTGTCGAGGTCGGATGGCAGAAAAAGGTAAGACTCCTCATCACCGGGCGCTTGGTGCGCCCACTGCGCGAGTAGCGCCTCTGTGTGTGCCAGCTCGCCGAGCAGCCAGTTGGTTTTTCTGTCGTCTCCGGGTCCCACGATGCGTTCACGCAACAGCCGCTCTTCGTTGCGCACGTCTACGGCGTCCATTACGTAATCAACCAGTCGCGTCTCCGTGCCCAGCGCCGCGTATAGCAAATCCTCCAGATCAAAGATGCCCGGGTTCCACGTGTGCTCCAATGGCGTACCGGAGCTTTCGCACATCCGTTTCGCCATGGCGCGCAGCCAGCCGCGGTCCTCGTAGCACCGACGCACCACCCACTCAACGACGGCGCCGCGTCGCGGCTTCAATAGCAACGTGAGCAGCAAGGCCCAGGCCACGGCGGCGCGCATTGTCGTTTCCTGGAGCGCCTGTGGGCTGCGATAGTCCAACGAAGCGCCGGCGATGGTCTGGCACCATAGAAAGTCGAGCACATCGATTGAGGCCCCGTTTGCTGCCTCGCTGATGAGCAGCCGAAGCGCGCGCCAATTGTACGCGCCTTGCCCAAGCATGCTCTGCAGTCGGTCGGCCATAATCGCATCGGGACCGTAGACGCGCGTGCCATCGGCGGCGACGCCTGAGGCGCGAATCGAGAGCACCAGTCCGCCAACGTCCAGTGTCGAAAGCAGCGGCGAGCGCTGGATGCGACCGCGCCGCGTGCTGGCGGCGCGCAGACGCAGCGCGCGCTGGGTGGCACTGATCCAGTCGAGGACGGCGACCCGGTTGTGCAGCGCCGCCGGGCGCACGATCAGCAGCTGGATGTCGGAACTGCGGTCAGGAAGCAAGGGATCGGGCATGCAGTGCCTCGGCGTGAGGGTCACATCCTCGGCGTTCCAGAGCAGTGACAGCAGTCCCGCGTCGTAGTCGTAGCCCATAGCGCGATTAGGATCGCGGTGCACAAGCCAGTCGAGAACGTCGACACGCCCATGCGCCGCGGCAAAGAAGACGAGACACCGGTGATGCCGCATGGAGAGGTCGAGGGCGCAGTGCATCCCACCGCCAATGACCTCAAAAAAGGCCGAGCGCAGCGTGTGCACCGGCGCGAGGTGGATCATGTGGTAGAGCGCACGCGTCGTCAGGCGGTAGGCGGCCAGTGTCTCGGCGCGCACGCGCCGCGCACGCGCGCGCTCGAGCGGTTGTGGCGGCAGCTTTGCAAGGTGGTGGTCGAGCACGCGCAAAAACTGCTCACGCGCCCGGCGGTGTTGCGCGAGGCTCGGATCAAACAGGCCACCCCGCACCTGCGCATCCACGATGCGCAGGTGCACCTTGGAGTAGACGATGCGCATCGGCGTGCACATCATGCCCGCAATGGAGGTGGCAAAGCGGTGGCACGTGGGCATGACTACTGTGACGGGGGCATTGTTTCGTCCGTTTGGCAGTCCCTTGGCGCGCTGCTCCTCGCCAGTGTCGATGACCGCCGCGCGGCGCACGGCAGCGTGCAGCGCACGGCAGACGAGTGCCACAAAAATCCACTCGCGCCGCCTGGGCGCCGGCAGACCCAATAGCACTTGGACCAATGCGTCCTCGTCTAGGTCCAGGAGCGCGGATGCGGTCACCGGCGCGGCCATGGGACGAGCGCGGCGCTAAGGATGGAGCGCGGGTGAGGCGCCGTGCCTTAGCGCGCACGCGCAGAGGGGGTGCAAGCATGCGAACACAGCGGTTTGTCGAGGTGCCAGCGCCGCTGGAGAAGCGGGTGAGCGACTCGGTGCTCTCGCGACTGCGCGACGCACTGTTATTTGGAACCGAGACACGCGACCGCCTCAACCAAACGGTGCACGATGAACACTTCAAGGAGCGCGCAGCCGTGTCGGTGGTCGACGCTCTGCGGCCCGGAGGCGCAACGTCGGTGCTGCTGCTGCTCCTTGGGCTGGTCATGCTCGCGCGGTGGTGGGCCGTGCGCCGCGAGACGAGGCGCATCCTCTGCGAGCACGGGGTGGCGTGCGAGCGGCCAAAGGGGGAGTAGGAGTTTAAAACTTTGGCTTGCGGCGTGTGCGGCCTTTTGAAACTCGACTGTTAGCCCCTGTCATTACGGTATGCGTGTGCACGTTTTAAACGTTGGCTTGCGGGGTGCATCAAGGAGGGGGAAAGGGCAGTGCGCAAGCGCGCGGCGCACACACGCGCGCGCGCAGATGGCAGATGATGTAGCGCCCGGGCCGCGGTTTGAGGACGACGAGAACGCGCAAATCGTTTTTCTGCAAGCACCTGGGGCCTTGCCTGACATCTCAGACGACGAGGACGAGTACGAAAACGAGGGCGATGACAAGGAAGAGGGCGAGGAAGAGGACGCCGGCGAGAAGTCGAGCCAGATTATGGTCGAGCTTGAACACATCCATTCCTTGGGCGCCAATGGTCTCACAGACGAAGAGATCCAGCGACGCCGGTTTCGCACGGCTTCGGGGAGGGAGATGATCGTCGTTTACGCAGGCAAACAGACGCACACGATGAACAAGCGACTGCGTATGCGCAAAAACAAGCTGAAGGTCACGGTCTTCGAAAACGCGCTTGGTCAGCCCCACACCTACGTCAACGAGAGCGTTAACGCCCAGGGCGTGGTCACTAGGCGGCACCACTTTCGAAACCTGGTCGTGAAGAAGACGCCGGGTAACAAGTCCAACAGCAAAAAGAACGCGGATGCGAACGAGGCCGTCTACATCGCCGACCGCTTGATCATGAGCAACCTCCTGGGGGTTGTCCACATGTGCAATCACGAGACCCACATCGCGATCGATCCGTATCCCACCGACGTGGTTTGGGCACAGGTAGGCGCGCTGCAGCAGTGTGAGCCCGTGCCCGATCCTCCACGCGATCCTCGCCAACTCATCATGGCATGGGAGATCAAAGGAGATGGGAACGGCATCGAAGTCAAGACCGGTGCCGATGCGAGTTGGCCACCAACCCCCAACAACGACCCCGCCCTGGTGGTGCACCCCAACAACTTCCTGATCTTTCTCAACGGTGCCCCGGCGTACTCGGTGAACATTGATCTGCTCAATCCACTGACCGCGGAGCGAGAGACGTTCTTCGAGTCACAGAACTTCTACAACATCCAGCTTTCTGCCTACGAGCTCGTCAAGGCGTGTGGCGATCGCAACTGGGAAGGTGAATCCGACCTTGTGGTGCTCGCTCACCACCCATGGACCGAGCGCCTGGTCTGGGACTGCCACACCTGTCTTGCAAAGCAAGAAGCGGAGGCCAGGCGTATAGAGGAGGAGTTTCATCGCTCGCAGAGAGAGAGAGAGGCGGAAGAGGCGAGGACGGCGGCGGCAATACGGCTCAGCAAAGAAGAGCGCGCCAGGGCGTTGGTGCTGGCGGCGACGCCCGCCGACGAGCTCAAGCGCAAGCGCGATGAGGAAAATGAGCGCGGTGCGGCGGCGCTCCCCTATCGCACCACGTTCACCAAGCCGGTGGCAAACAAGTACCTCACGGGCGAACTGTACGTCTGCTACAACCCCACAAAGGCGTGCAACGTTATGTACCTCAACAACAAGATCACTAACCACTCTATCAAGTTCTTTGTCTACGACAACAACCGGGAGTTCTTCCACACCAACTTTCATAAGCAGACAGTGACCGTCAAGCTCGGCCCTGTCACTCAGGGCAACGACGGCTTTGCCATCTCTCGCCCCAACCGCAGCAGCTTCACGCTGGGACCCGACCTTCCCCCTTCCGTCTTTGCGGCCTAACCATGTGTGTGACTGAGTGCGTGTAATATTGTCACATAACCCCGCGCTAAAATTTTTTGTTCTTATTACTGGAGTTGTTGTTGCCCATGCCACGATGATGCACCGCTCTCCCACAGTGTCCCTGATCCGGCGGGGCGAGTGCCAGTCGGAGCTCTCGGACATCAAGGCCAAGGCCCGCGCCTTTAGCCAGCGTTTGATTGATAATCGCAACGTCACAAAGTACGACGTGCACGGCCTGTTTAACATTTTTGCAAATGGCGACGCAGTCGCGGGCCGCCGCCCAAACACGCGCAACTTTCGCGACTATGAGGACACCAAGATTGCATTCATGCACGCGCACGCGTGCCGGCAGGGCCAGCGCATGTGGCGGCCGACCATCTGCGAGGTTGGGTTCAGCGCCGGGCTCAGTGCGCTGTTGCTACTCGAGTCGGTACCCAATGGCGTCGTGCTTTCTTTTGACTTGGTCGACCTGCCCTGGGCGCGCAAAGCGGACAGGCTCCTGCGCAACACCTACGGCTCCAGACGCTTTCCCGGCGTCGTCTGGGGCGACTCCAAGCACACGGTCCAGGACATGGCCATCAAGCAGCCAAACCTGTGCGACATGGTCTTTGTCGACGGCGACAAGTCGTACAAGGGACGCTACAGCACGCTATGGGCACTGAGCGACGCCTCGAGCCCGAATGCCCCAGTCTTCATGGACGAGGTCACCTCCATGGCGTGTGTCAACGGCACGTTTGAATCGGGCGCAGAGCACGCGGAGCGCTGCACCGAGTTCGGCCAGTACCCGCCCGTGCGCGCCTACAATGACGCCTGTCGCGAGGGCTGGTTTCGCGTGGAGCGCTGCGCGTGGCCGCGCAAGCACCCGCACGACGGGATTTGTTTGGGCCGGTTTCAAACCGTGAAGACCTAGTCGTCCGCTAGGAGTGTCCACGATCTGGCCTGGCGAGGCGAGCCGGTACGCCGAGGCACGCGCGACCCGGGATTGATGCGCTAAGAGATGCGAGTATTAAGCTTGCCCCGTGCGTTGGAAGGCAATCGCCACTCGCGAGCGGCATGCCGCTCGTTTGGAACGGAACGCAGTTTGACCAAGAAGATGCCTCGGACACGGACGAGTCGGACAGCGAGCCGCCGCTGACAGACGCGCAGCAGGTCGATGCCATCCAAAAGTCTAAATCGCACGATCTGCCGCCCTTGCCGGCCAACTCCGAGTACGCGATGGCCACCGCCCAGGCCGTGCAGCAGGGCCTTTTAGCCATTCCTACCGACAAGCGTACGATTGCGCACGCCTTGGCTCTATCGATACCGTGCGACGCTCGCACCGTTGAGCAGTGGGCGTGTCAGCAGCTCCGTCGTGGTCGAAAGACGCAGACGCTCAAATCGGCCTTCTGCTGGGCGCTGAATCCTCACCGCACTAATAGCTGGGTGTGCCTAAAGTCGCATGGCCATGTGAGCGGCGGCACCGCCGTTGCCAAAGGCTTGGCCTTGCATCTGCGCATGCACCCCTTTACGTGGCGTGATGTGCACGTCATGGACATACAAATTATGCGCTTTGTGCGTCGTCGCCAAACCGAACTCATGTCGGCGATCAAAGTTACCGAGCTAGCATTCAAGCGAGATCCTAGGACGCTCGAAGCGGCTCACATGATGGTTGCACTGCAGCGTAGCCCGCGTGGCGCCGTGTACTAGAGACGGGCTAGTATAAGAGCGGTTTTAGCACGGTACGATTGTACGGAGAGACGGTTATACTTTCTCGCGCTATCCCCGCGGTGCGTGGGGCGCGACCTGCGCGCGCACAGTCCCGCCGATGGCCGACGCCTCGCAGTACACGTCGCGACGCGCCTCGGCTGCGGCGGCCGCCGAGGCTCACGCCGTGGTGCCCATCAATGCCAAGAGCACGCGTAAGCGCAAAGACGGCAACGATACCAATGGTCATCGAAGTCGCGGCATCAAGCCACCGTTACGACGACTCTTGGTCGACGAATGCCACTTAGGTGCACTGCTGCACCCAAATGGCGAGATTGACGCCGACGAGGCCTACGGCGAGCAAGAAAAGGCACTCAGCGAGTTTCTCAAGCTGCATCCGATGCTCTCGCTGTGCGCCGCCCTTAGCTCATCAGGGTGCCCAGTGCAATTGCTATCAGCATCATGGGCGCGTAGATGAATAGCAGCAGGCAAACCGTCCAGTGCAGCACACTCAACGCAAAGAATCCAAGTGCCCATAGCAGCTGCGGTACGGCGATCAGCCCTGCTGCAAAGATTGCGCCCAGCCAGAGACCCGTCAGCGCCAGCAGCGCCTTGCGCTCGTGCTGAATCTGCCGACGGCGCTCCCATTCGGCCGGGTCTACTAGTAGCGGGCCGATGAGATCCAACCACGCATCACAGAGATCGCACTCCCACCATGGATCCAATCCTAGACTCGACATGTCATGCACACACGCGCACACACACACACACACGCGCGCGCGCCTTCCTAGCGCGCTCGCAGCAGCGCCCGCAACAAGAGGTCGAGCACGTGCAGCCCCGCCCACGCGAGCCCACAATAGCAGCCCAGCTTGGCGCCCAGCTGCAGCACCGGGATGAGCTCGCCGTTGGCGTGCAGCCACGCGTAAAAGCCCACTAGCAGCACTAGGTAGACAACAGTTTTCTTGTCTATGGCCTTGTGCGGAAACGGTGGCTCTTTGCACACGCCTCCCATGAGCGCCACCATGTCCCCTTTGATTTGCGCGCTCATGCGCGTCGGTTGTGTGGTTAGCGCAGAGAGTCTACGTCCCACAAGACGCTCCAGCTCATGGGCGACCTTGTGGAAAAAGCGGCCATTCCCACGCGCGAGCTCGAAGTCGTTTCCAAGAGCTTTGACGACGCCTCGCTCCGCCCACCGGACACGTCGATTGGAGAGCGGCCCTGCAGCCTCAACGAGCGCTGCATCTGTGTGTGGATGGCGCGCTGGCGATACGGCGACGACACCGACCTGGCCTTCATCGGCACCGAGTTCTTGCTGCCCTCGGAGCGCGCCGCTTTTGACTGCGACGGCGCGAGCGCGCTGCCCGCTACGCCGGGCAAGTGCCTCGTGTGCTCGCGGTACTTGCACACGTACGTCTATCGTCAGGCGCGCTCCGACCCGGCGTTTTGCCCTTCGTCAAGCCTGCCGCTGCAGGCCTACGGCAACCCGCTGGGCGTGGCCAAGGGCGAAGCCTTGCCGACGCACACCAGTGTCGTGTGCGGCGCCGACGGCTACCGCAAGGAGGCGCTGCTCTTTGTGGACGAGGCATGGGCCGACACGACGGCCGCACGTGGGGCGATGAGCGGCTTTATGTGGCGGCCCTGCGTCAAGTTCTTGTCCACGCACTACAAGTACGTCAAGGATCCGACCACGGGCCTGCCGCGGCTGCTACAGCGGAGCGTGGGCTCCGATCCCGAGTCGGTGGCGCATTTTCGTCCGCCAGTCCCGGAGCGGCCCGCGGCTCCGGGGCTGGCGATCACAACTACCGCGGCGGAGGAGGAGGAGGAGGAGGAGGAGGACGATCTTCAAATGATGCTCTCGGACAACGAACATCCGGACAATCTTCAGGAACTCTCGGATCAGGAGGAAGAGGACTATCAGGACTAGGTACTACGCGTGTGCTCGAGGCACGTGCGCCGCCGCCACCGTGCGCGTGCCTGGAGTCGGAGATGCACACGCTGCACGCCACGTTTGAAGACGCCGGCGTTGTGGGAGCACTGCGAAGGCTGTATGGACGGCTGCGCCTCGACTTTGCGCACACGTTTGAGCAGCTGCCGCCGCTGCCTGCGTGGGTGCACGGTGCCGACTTTGACGCCGCCGTCGCACGGTGCAACTCCGACCTCTGGGGCACCACGTGCCTCGTCGAGGCCATGGAGATTGTGCGCGCGCAGCGGCGAGTGACCCAGCTGCTGCTCCTGCTCGCAACGGGCGCTTCCAAGGACGCGCTGCCGCCTGAGCCTCGCCAGCCGGTGCGCGTGCCCGAGGAGCAGGACCCACAGAGCCTTGCGGCAACGGTGCGCCTGTGCTTTGGCGAGATGCTGGAGGCCTACGCAGCACACCGCGCGCTGCTCGTGTGCGACGCCACCACGCTTCCCGCGCCAACGGCCTCGGCACGCGCCCAGGCCGAGTTTGCCCAACTTGGACACGACGCCTACCTGGCGTCGGTGTGGACGTCGGCGCACGTCGAGTACCTGACCATGGTGGACGAGCTGTACGAGGACCAATACGTCACGTCGCATGAGGTGCATCGCACCACAGACGCGTTGTACTCGCCACCCGCGCGCACAGCCGCGCTCATCGACAGCCTCGCTGTGCCAACGCCTGAGCTGCATTCGGTGGCCTGCGCGTCCAATGTCGTCGACTTGTGCGCGCTCTACGAGCGCGTCGCCTGCCCGCGCGCGTGCTCCAAGGCGTCCAAGGGCCTTTTGGCAATCTTTTCGCGCGTCACGAATGCCGGCAGCCGCGGATGGGAGTCGACGCTCAACCTGGCGCTCAAGGAGTCGGATGGTGCGGTGCGGGTGTGCACGCACGCCGTCGGCGTTGCGCTCACGGGATTGCACCCGTGCCTGCACCCGGCGGCGCGCCGGCCATGGCGACTGCGCTTTGCCATTGGGCGCTACTGGCGCAGCCAGAGCACCAGCGCCTTCAAGGAGATTGCCAAGCGGTGCCCCAATGCCATCAAGGAGGCCATGAGATTGCACCTGGCCATGCTGCTCAACGAGGACGCGGCCACGCTGGAGGCGCTCGCCGCCGCGCACCAGCCCGCGGGGCAACTGGGCATCCCACCGCGCTGCGCCGCGCCCGCATCGCTCCAGAGCGCCATGCACGCATTTGCAGCCGTTGGCGAGCTCGTGCTCTTGCCCAAGGAGACGCGACCCGTCGCCGAGATTGTGGCGTCGCTCCTATCCACCGAGCCGCGCTCGCGCAAGAAGACGCCGCGACCAGCAGCAGCAGCACCGCAGCCGCTCGACCCCGCCGCGCGGCCACCGGCGCAGCTGCTGCTCATCGAGCCGGCGGCGACGGCCGCGAGCAAGCGCCGTGGTGGTGGCGAGGCGGCGGTCGCGGCGGCGCTCGCAGCGGGCGGCTACTCGCCACAGGGCACCTCGCCGCTCCTCTTTGCGCGCCTGTCCTCGAGCGCCGTTGGCCCGAGCACCATGGCGAGCGCCGCGAGCTGCTCGGCGGTCACCGTTGTCGCGGGGCTGCTCTCGGCGAGCTTTCGTGCCGAGTTTGTGCCCTTCTGGCTGCACTCGCAGGCGCACGGCACGCGCGCCTCGCGCCTCGACACCGTGCAGTACCGCGCGCTGCACACGCAAAGCCCGGCGCACCAGCTCTGCGCGCTGCTTCCCGAGGAGGACCGCCTGCGCGCTCAGCGGTTGGCGCTCCGCGTGCCGAGCGCCTCGCTGCTCACGGTGCAGGACGTACTGATGCTGCTTGACGTCGACAACCCGGAAATCGATGTGGACGCGGCGGAACCGTCTCGGGACACCGAAGACGACGAGGAGGAGTGCGAGGACGGGGCCGCGTGCGGCACGTCGAGTCGTGTCGTGCAGGAGGCCGAGACGCTCGTTCTCTCGCTCGAAGCGGCCGACGCGGCCAAGCTGATCACCTTTGCACGCGCAGCGGCGCTCCGCGTGCAGCTGCTCACCTACGACTTGGGCCCGCGCACGCGCGCGGCACAGGCGACGGCCATCTGCCGCCGGCTGCTGCTACCGCTGGCCGAGGACGAGTCGGCCGAGGAGGCCGCGCTGCACAAGCTACCAGCGCACTGCACGCACGTCTTTGTGTGCACCGAGTGCCGACGCGTGGCCAATGCATGCCAAAGCGGCGAGGGTAAGGACTTGGCATTCAACGAGGTAGGGTTGGCTGCATCCATGCTACGCATCGACGGCGGCGTGAAACAGGGCACCATGAAGTGCGCCAAACGCTCCTCGGCTGCTTTGCGAACAGCCGTCGCCCTTGAGGAGGCGGCCGATGCACTTGCAGTTGAAACCCTGCCCTTTGATCACACCGTGCCCATGGACCTGCGCCCCGCGAGCATTGTGCAAGCGGCCGCCGAGGCGCGTCCCGCTGAGAAGCGCGAAGCGCCCGCCTCCGAGGTGGCCAAGCTGCGCCGCGACATTAAAAACTGCGAGGCCCAGCGCGAGCGCGCCGTGGCGTGCGGCGACGTGCCGCTCGTCAAGGTGCCCATCCTCGGCCGCGCCATGCGCATCTTTGGCGAGTGGCACGCGCTCTGCGCGTGGTGCGGCTGCCTGGCCAAGATTTCGCCCGACTCGCGCGTCGGCGGCGAAGTCTGCTGCATGCGCTGCGATTTTGGCATGCTGCACGGCAAGGTCGCCGCCTCCGAAGCCATCGCGCAGGAGCCCAAACCACCGCCACCGGTGTGCCGCTTTTGCGACAAGGCACAAACGGAAAACGGCACGTCCAAGTGGAAGCAGGTCGCCGCCCCCGCCGACACGGGCGGGCCGAATGCCACCGTGCCGCCGCCGCTGCGCACGGCGTGGTACTGCCCGGCGCACTGGCGCTCATGGCTGCCCACGGCGCACCAGAGCCTGCAGACGAGCGTGATTTTCGCGCACATTTGCTCCAAGGCGCGGCCCATGATTGGCGCCGACAAGGATGGCGGCGGCGACGGGCTGGCCGAGCAGCGCGCCGCGGCCATCGCCAAGCCCAAGCGCACGCGCGTCATGAAGAGAATCGACAAGAAGATCAATCAGCAGCGGCGCAACCGCCATCAGCATTAAAGGCAAGAACGCCGCGCGCCATTTGGCTCACTGTACTCGGCCAGCCCCGCGTGTGTAGCATGAGTGTGCTCTTTTAAGAAGAATACAAATCAACCTGGCAAAAACGCCTCGCACGCCGCCAACGGACACGTGTCGTCCCCACGCACAAGTCCCAGGCTTTTCCAAAACTGATTCTCCTCAGTCAGCCTCTGGACCGTGCACAAGAGCGCTTCCACCTGTTCCTCGAGACTTTCGATATACTTGCGCTTTTGGATGCGACTCTTGGCGGCCGACTCGCGGTTGCGCTGCTTGCGCGTCTCGGAGTTGTAGAGAGAGGGCGACGACGGTGGCGACGGTGGCGACGGTGGCGACGGTGGCGACGGTGGCGACGGTGGCGACGGTGGGCGCGACAATTCGTATTTGACGCTGTCGCCAAGTTGCATGACAATTGAGGGCACGAGTACCTCGCACAGCGTGGGCGTCTCGGAGCCCGCGTCCGGAGATGGCGACGTCCGTTTGAAGCGCTTGTTTCGAGGATTGACATACTTCAGCGGAACCACCGTGCCTCTGCAGACGCACATTTGCACCATGCCGTTGTTGTCCACCAACTCGGCATCGACGGGCGTCCAAGCAACATTGGAGGGCGGGTTGGTTTCAAAGATGATGAGTTGGTCGCCGTAGCAGCCGTGCGTGTTGTTGACGACGCGGTAGCTAAAGCCGCGCATCATTTTAGACGCAATCGTCCACACGCCAAACGAGCGGCGATTCTCCAAGGCGTACGCCATTTCGTCGGTCAGGACGCGCACGCGCGCGGCCGGCACGGCCATGGCATACTTGCAGTCGGCACAAAACTTGGACTTGAAGTGTCGGCTGCTCCAGTCGCGCACGCGGCCGCACGCGGCCCGGCCTTGCAAAAGGGCGCCCCAGCAGGCATCATTGTGCGACGCCGTCATTTGCGCGAGACGCGTACACACAGGCGCAGGGAGTTCCGCCTAGCGCACCGCGCAAACCCGGGCACGCGCGCGGCAAGCCGCGGGTTTCTTAAATACACACACTCGCGCTCTCCCGCAGACGTCGACACTACACCTCCACAAACCGCTTCCGGATCTGGTTTACAAACCGGTCGATGAAGTTGGGCGTGCTCAGTGACAGTTTGTCAACTGGTTTTAGTAGAGTGCCGTGCTTGCCATACGAGCCCAACATGTTGTAGAAGGCAACCCGCAGCATCGACTCGTAGCGCTCCGCCTTGACCCGATCAAGACTTTGCTCGTATCGCGAAGCCGTCTCCACAGGCACGCGCTGCATGTCCCCCGCCAGCAGATTGCACAGACCGCCGCTGTCCTCGCGCGACATCTGTGCCCAGGTGTTGACCACGTCCGCCGCCAAGTCGCGATACATTGCATTGTCGTAGTGATCCTCAACAGCATCGACCGTGCTCAAGAACAACAGCCCATTGATGAAAAAGACGCAGTCAGGGCTCGTCTTCTCGGAATACTTGTTGGCCACCGCCGTCATCGTGGCACCAAAGTCAATCATGCGCACGTCGTAATTGGTCGTCTCGCCCACGCGCCGAGTGACCATGTTTGCGGATTTGATGTCAAACTGCAGCCAGTTGGCCTCCCTTGAGACCGCTCGGATCAGCTCGTGGACGGCCTTGGCAATGGAGGCTCTTGCCGCCTTCAATTCCTCGGGGGTTGTGTGCACGCCTGGCAGCAATATGTACAGCATGTCCATTAGTTCGGCCCAGCCGTCCTGGAAGACGTACGCATAGCTGCGCTCGGAGATGGTCTTGTGCTCTTGATTGACCTTTTTGACGGGAAACGCGGCGTACACGGGCGGGGCGATGCCCAGCTGTGCGGCGCGCAGCGTAAACTTTAGCTCGTCGCGATTGTTTTGTGTGAAATTCCACGCAAACACCTTGGCCTTGTGCTGCGCCGCCATGGGCGCACGGATGGCGACCGTCTTGGGCAATCCGTCCTTCCACTTGTTCGCGTCGAGCGAGAGCATGATGGCCCGAAGCGCAGTCTGCCATCCCATCATGCCGTCAAGCGGCAGACCAGGAAAGAAGCAGTTCATTGCGCCGCAACGCAGTGAGGTATTCTTGGTCTTGGGCCAGTTGACAAACATTTTGCTCAGTGCCTTCAAAGCCTGAAAGGGCTGAACGCCAACCCGCTCGCCCGAACGCCAATCCCCCAGCTGCTGCACCGGGTCCACAAACTCCATGAGGGTGTCCTTGCTCACGCGCATGCAGCGAATCGATGCCGGTGGTCCCGTGGAGGAAAAAAAGTAGCGATTCGGAGGCTCGTCGTACATGAGGATGGTGTCAAAGAGAGTATTCACATTTTCCTCGAGCACCGTGTTCACCACGCCGAGAGGATACTTGCTATTCACCTCCTGTTCCAGCGTGTGCAACTCCTCTCTTTCCGCACGACCCTTCAACACGTTTCGAAATCCATCGTCCGTGGCCTCGTCGTCCTCCTCGTCAATGGTGGGAATAACCGGGGCAATAGGCGGGGCAATAGGCGGGGCAATAGGCGGCGGCGCGCGTCTTGGCTGCTTGCCACTGGCCTTGGACGACATCTCCCTTGAGCGCTTGGGGGCGGCTGGCGCACGTAGTGGCTGTTTGCCCGATGATGGACCTGGTGGCGTCCCACCATTGGGCGCCTCTTCATCGAGCGTCTCGTCCGCCATGAGTTGGTCGGCCAGGTCGTCGGCCGACGTGACCGCCTCGCGGTGGCACAGGTTAAGTCGTGCCAGGTTGGGAAGCAACATGCCAGACGTAACTATCCAATGCGCTGCAAGTGCTTGTTATCATCTTAAAACAAACCAACACACACACACACACTTACGCGTTGCTACCGCCGCTGCCGAAGCTCGCACAAGAAGGCTTGCACGGATTCAAATCGCGGACGGTCCTTGGCGTACTCTTCCATGCCCTTGAGGGCGCCGTTGCGCCGCATCTTTGTGCGGAAGAGCGCGTCGTCTTCGGCGAGGCGCTCAAACAGCTGCACGATCTCGCAGCACAGAATTGAGTACAGCCAGTGCTCGTCGTGGCGCTCGTTGTGAAACCCCCGACGGTCGACCTTCTCCAGGATCTCCGCGCACACGCGGATTGCGCGTTCGTCGATCAGCTCCTCCTTCCAATGGAGGAGCTTCTCTGCGTCCGCCGGGTCGTCCGGCTTGGAGCCCACGAGGGCCCGATTGAGCACGCGGACCGCCGCGCACACGCGCTTGGGCTCATTGTCCTCCACAATTTCGAGGATCAGCCCATCGAGGGGCATCACAGCACGATCTGCGCCATTGTCAAAATGCCACTCCCACAGATCCGACAGCTCGTTCAGATCCATGCCTTCCTCGGTCCGCTCCCTGGGCTCCGAATCCGATTCCTCACTCTCGTCATCTTCGTCGTCCTCTTCCTCGTCCTCATTGGGCGACTCGCCCGTTTTGATCGCGTTTGCACAATTGTACACCCGCTGCATGGCGTTGCACAGGCGCAGGTACTCGCCATTGTTCAGGTTTTCCTTTTCGTCCTCTACGAGGCCCTGCACCCCCTTGATCGCATCCAGAATTCGGTCCATGGACAGTTTGTTTACGGGGATTGTAAGTCGCTTGTTAAAAAAACCGCGGCACGCACACCGCAAGCAATGCAGTTCTACACCTCCACCGTCGGGCGCATGTGCGCCAGCATCTCAATCATGTGCGTGAGGCCTTCCACGGCCTCAAAGTGCGTGCGCCTCTTGTTGCAGAGCTCCCAGGTCAAGGGGCCGATGGACAAGGGCACGTGCGGCAGATCGCGCGAGTTGGGACGGTGGTGGCTCTTGGCGGTGGCCATCAGAAACTGCGCCGCCTGCTCGACGGTGGCAAAGTTGCAGAGCTTCTCGGGCTTCCACTCCCGGTCGAATTGGTCCCCGTCCACCATGCCGTAGACGACCCACTGCATCATCGCTACGTTGTGGCTAGTAGTCCCGTTTTTTGTGACGGGGATGACCACTGCGTGGTACCACGTATCGCTTCGGTAGTCGTTCCACGTGGCGAGGGCCACAAACGGCGACGCGCCGTCGCTCACCCGCAGTTGCTCCATGACCGTTTGCGCCAGATCCTCCATTTTTAGATTCGCAACCGACACACACACACACACACACACACACACACGCACCCCGCAAGCGGCGCCCACACACCCTACCAGTCGGAATCCTCTTGAATGCCGTGCGTGCTCATGTCGCGTGCATCCACGTGGTGCACGTCGCGCAGGTGATCGATGAAGCTCTGCGCCGACTGGAAGGACCGGTGATCCTTTCCAGTCGGTGAAGTGCAGGAGAAGCAGTACCACACGTGTCCATGGTTGTCCTCACACCCGACCGAGTCGGGTCGGCGAATGTCGACGCCCGTGTTGCCGCAGCGGCGCAGGTTTTCGATGACTTGGTCGTCGTTCAAGAGCTGCCTGAATTCGAACGCGTCGGCGCACGCTTTCGGGCGCTTTCCCATTTCAGACACGGGTGCGCTGTAGGGGGTGTTTTTTTATAATGAAAAAACACGACACGCACCCCGCAAGCGGCTACGCGTCCACCACCGGCGGGCGCATGGACCCGCACATCTCGATGAGGTCCGCAACGGGCGCCGCCTCCCAGTAGTCCAACGGCTTGTAGTTGTTCAGGAGCTCCTCACCAAACCGCCCGATGCTCAGGCGCACGCACGGGCGGCCCTTGGCACTCTCGCGATTGTGGCGGTCCTTTGCGACAAACATCAAAAACCGCGCCGCCTCCGCGCCGGTGGCAAAGTTGCAGACCTTTTCAGGGGTCCACCTTTCCTGAATGTTCTCGTCGCTCACGTATGACGCTGAATCATACTCCCACGTTTGGGATTCCACGTTGTAGCTGATCACGCCATTCTTTGTGATGGGCCGCACCACGAAGTCGTCCCGTGTAAACGTGCGATGATTCTTCCACGTTGCGATCACCACAAAGGGCGACGCGTTGTCCTCGCGCCGAAGCTGCTCCATGACCGTTTGCGCCAGATCCTCCATTTTTATATTCGCAACCGACACACTCTCACACACCCCGCAAGCGGAGCGGCGCTTAAAACGGTGGCTAAAACGCACGCTAGGGTACGACGCAAGCTAGGGTCGACGGCTCGATGCGCGTCTACTTGGAGAGGAAGTTGTACTCGATCTTGAAAAAATAGGGGGCGGGGTCAGGGCCATGGTATGACAGGGCATGGTTCGAATGGGACGCACGTCGAGCGCCGCCGAGAACTGGTGGACCTGGTGGTCGATGGAATGCTCGAGCGAGCGCTCCTCGGCCGAGAAGCGGTCGCGCAACGCTTTGAGCTCGTCGTCGTTCTCCGCGGCGGCCAGCTCGGCCTCGACGCGCGCCTTGAGGCCGGCCTTTGCTTCCGACATGAGCTCCGTGCGGACGTCGTGCCACGAGCCGAAGTCGGCGGGGGCGATCGACACGGCGACGTTCGAGAGGTCGCGGACTGAGAAGCACACAACACGGTGAGTGTGTGGGTGCGAAAGGAATGTGTTGAAGGTCGTGCTCGCCTTTGATTTGCGACTCGACCTGCGTCTTGACCTGTGAGCACAAGGGGAATGCGTCAGCACACAACCTTGCTTGCGGGATGCATGCGGGGTTTGAGTGAAGCCGGTTGCGCCATTGGCAGGATCGTCTCGCTGCGCACGCACAAAGCAGGCACACACGTGAGTACAGAGTTTGGTGACTGGCCGCTAGCTTGCTACTCGGTTCTGAGCGCGGCACTCACTAGAGCGAGCTCGAAATCTTGACCTGCGCAGGCAAGGGCGGGTGTCAGTCGGGAGCCAGGGTGCACTTACTACTACAGTGG
>Ga0233444_10000402_pt1 | contig 59258 bp, 59 predicted proteins | sample SI_124_October20_6_FD_182792 | JGI IMG/M metagenome (GOLD analysis project Ga0233444, IMG submission 182792) | Seawater microbial communities from Saanich Inlet, British Columbia, Canada - SI_124_October2016_10_MG | ecosystem: Environmental > Aquatic > Marine > Inlet | place: Canada: British... | reverse complement strand
AGACACTTAAAAAAGAAGAAGAAAAATTTTCTTCACTTCTTGAAAGAGGAATAAAAATCCTTGATGAAAATTTAGGAAAAGTTAAGAATAAAATACTCCCTGGAGATATTGCATTTAAACTTTATGATACGTATGGATTTCCACTTGATTTAACGGCTGATATTTTAAGAACTAAAGATATTAAGATCGATATTAAAAGTTTTGATACAGAGATGGAAAAAAGTAAAGCTTTAGCGAGAGCAAACTGGAAAGGTTCAGGCGATAAATCTTTAGAAGAAAAATGGTTTAAAATCCGAGAAGAGTTAAATCCTACAGAATTTTTAGGTTATAAATTTAACAAAGCTGAAGGCGTGGTCTTAAAAATTTCAAAAGGAAAAGAATTTATTGACGAAGTTAAAGAGGGTGATGAAGTGGAATTAATAACAAATCAAACCCCTTTTTATGCAGAATCTGGAGGTCAAGTTGGAGATCAGGGAACGATTTATACATCAACAGGAAAAATTAATGTTTCAGATACACAAAAAAAAATGGGTGATCTTCATATCCATGTTGGAAAAGTCTCAAATGGATCAATAAAAGTAGGAGAGAATGTTAATTTAGAAATTGATGTAAAAAAAAGAAAAGATGCTAGAGCATATCACTCGGCTACACACTTGTTACATGAGGCATTAAGAAGAACTCTAGGCAAGCATGTCACTCAAAAAGGATCTTTAGTTAGCCCAGAAAAACTAAGGTTTGATTTCAGTCATAATAAACCGATTGAGAAAAGTGAAATAACTAAAATTGAAAATTTAGTAAATGACATGGTTTCTAATTCTAGTGATGTAAAAACTCGAATAATGACACCTAAAGAGGCCGTAGATAATGGTGCCTTAGCATTATTTGGAGAAAAATATGGTGATGAAGTGCGTGTTTTATCCATGGGCAATGAGAATAAAAAATATTTTTCAACAGAATTATGCGGAGGAACACATGTAGCTAATACAGGGGAAATAGGAAAATTTAAAATAATAAGCCAGTCATCAATAGCCTCAGGTGTAAGACGTGTTGAAGCTCTAAGAGCTGAGCAACTTGAAAAGTATGAAAAAAATCAAAAGCAATCTAAATCTACTTTAGAAAATAAACTTATTGAAGAAATTAAAGATATAAAAAAAACATTAGAGATTTTAAAAATAAAACCAAATTACAAAACTGATTTGAGTAATTCTGAAAATTTAAAAGATTTAAAAAAACAATTGGATCAAGCTAATGTAGCAAATATCATTAAAGATAAAAATAAAAATATTATTAAAGATAATAAAGTTGGTAATTTTATATTTAGATATCAAACAATAAAAAATTTACCCTCAAAAGAATTAAGAACAATTGTTGATGCAGGGAAAAAAGATATAAAAAAAGGAGTTTTGATTGTTTTTTCTACTCTTGATGGAAAAGTAGGTGTTTCAGTTGGTGTAACAAAAGATTTAATTGAAAAATTTAATGCTGTAGAATTAGTTAAGGTTGCTTCTTCTATTTTAGGTGGCAAAGGTGGTGGTGGCAGAAAAGATTTTGCTCAAGCGGGCGGTGATAATGAAAATAAAATTGAAGAGGCTTCTCAAGCTGTATTAAAAAAGATTAGCTAAGTTTTTTTTTAAGATTACTATCTATTGCTTCTAAAAATTGATTTGTAGTTAAATATTTCGCTGATTTATCAATTAGTATTGCTAGATCCTTCGTCATAGATCCACTTTCTACAGTTTCAACACAAACTTTTTCTAAAGTTGAAGCAAATTTAATTAGTTCATCATTATTGTCCAGCTTACCTCTATGGGAAAGACCTCTGGTCCAAGCAAAGATTGAAGCGATTGGGTTCGTCGATGTTTCCTTACCTTGCTGATGCATTCTATAGTGTCTTGTAACTGTTCCGTGAGCAGCTTCTGACTCAACTGTTTTACCATCTGGAGTCATTAAAACACTTGTCATTAAACCTAAAGAACCAAAACCTTGAGCTACTGTATCTGATTGAACATCTCCATCATAGTTTTTACAAGCCCAAACATAACCACCGTTCCATTTCATTGCGCAAGCAACCATATCATCAATCAGTCTATGTTCGTATGTAATGGAGTCTTTATCGAATTTATCTTTGAATTCATTTTCAAAAATTTCTTGAAATAAATCCTTAAATCTTCCGTCATAGGCTTTTAAAATTGTATTTTTAGTTGATAAATATACAGGCCATTTTCTTTCTAACCCATAATTCATACACGCTCTTGCAAAATTTTTAATAGAGTCGTCTAAGTTGTACATTGAAAGGGCAATACCTGGTCCAGTAAAATTAAATACTTCAAATTCCTTCTTATCTTTTCCATCTTTGGAGGTCCATTTAACTTCCATTTTTCCTTCACCTGGAATTAAAAAATCGGTTGCACGGTACTGATCCCCAAAGGCATGTCTTCCGATAACTATTGGCTGTGTCCAACCCGGAACTAGTTTTGGAACATTTTTACAAATAATAGGTTCCCTAAAAACTGTTCCACCTAATATATTACGTATTGTTCCATTAGGAGATCTCCACATTTTTTTTAATTTAAATTCTTCTACTCTAGTTTCATCAGGAGTTATAGTTGCACATTTTACACCAACACCATGCTGTTTAATTGCATTTGCAGCATCAATAGTTATGTGATCGTCAGTTTTATCTCTACTTTCCATTCCAAGATCATAATATTTAAGATCTAGTTCAAGGTAGGGTTTAATGAGCTTATCCTTGATAAATGACCATATTATTCTTGTCATTTCATCACCGTCTAGCTCAACTACTGGGTTTTTAACTTTAATTTTTGCCATAAAATATAGATTGATTAACTGAGATTTTTATACATATTAAGAAAAAATTATCAAACTTTTAATTATGTTTAACACAATTTTTCCAAAGATACATAAAGAAGGTTATAAATTCTTAGCTATTTCAATTTTAGCTACTTTTATAGTTTTATTTTTCTCAAAATTCCTGGGTTTCATATTAATACTGATAACAATATGGGTTTACTATTTTTTTAGAGACCCAGAAAGATATTCCATTAATGATGATAGTTACTTAGTAAGTCCAGCAGATGGTTTAATTACAGATATTTCAGAAAGAGCAGGCCCAGAAGAATTAAGGCTTGAGAATACTTCTTACACACGAGTAAGTGTTTTTATGAACGTATTTAACTGTCATGTAAATAGAGTGCCCTCATCTGGTAGAGTTGAAGAAATTTATTATAAACCAGGAAAATTTCTAAACGCTTCTTTAGATAAAGCTAGTGAAGAAAATGAAAGAAACTATTATAAAGTTAAATTAAGCAATGGAGAAGACATTGTCTTAGTTCAAATTGCTGGATTAATAGCAAGAAGAATTGTTTGTGAAGTAGAACAAGATCAAGATTTAAAACAAGGTGAAAGAATAGGAATGATACGTTTTGGCAGTAGAGTCGATATATATTTTAAAAATAAAAAAGTATTAGCAAAACTTGGACAAAATGTAGTAGCAGGTGAAAGCTTATTAGCTTCTGATTAATGGAAGAAAATAAAAAATTTAAATTAGTTACATCAAAAAAAACAAGATACTTACTTCCAAATATTTTAACTTTGGGTGGAGTATGTTTAGGAATAAGTTCAATAAAATTTTCTATAGATGGTAATTATAATTTAGCTGTAACATTAATTTTGTGTGCCGCTATTTTAGATGCATTAGACGGAAGAATTGCAAGATTAATTAAAGGCACATCTGAATTTGGAAAAGAACTAGACTCATTAACAGATTTTGTGAGCTTTGGAATAGCGCCAGTTTTTGTTTTATATTTTTGGGAATTAAATAAATATGGCAAATTGGGTTGGGCTATTACACTCCTGTATTCAGTATGTTGTGTTGTGAGGTTAGCAAGATTTAATTTAACCAAAGTAGAAGAAACCCAAGAATGGAAAAATAATTTTTTCGAAGGGATTCCTTCTCCCGCTGGCGGTTTATTAATTTTAATGCCATTAATATATGAATTAGCTAATTTAAAATTTGATTTTAATATTAGAAACTTTACTCCTTACCTCACAGTAATTATAGCTATACTTTTAGTGAGTAAAATTCCAACATTAGCATTAAAAAAAATTTCAACTTCTCCAAAAACAGCAGTTTTTTTATTACTTTCTATTGGAGTAGTATTTATTGCACTATTATTTTACACTCTCGAAACACTATTGGTGTTCGGCGCTGTTTATTTAATATCTATACCAATAAGTATAGTTCTTTATAGCAATCAAAACAAAAAAAATATAAAAAAAATGTCAGATGAAGATCATGAAGATATTTTATAATGAAAAAATCAAAAAGAATTAAAAAAAGCAATTCTTGGAAGATTAAACAGCATAGAGATCAGTTTTTTAAAAAATCAAAAACCTTAGGTTACCGTTCCAGAGCATCTTTTAAATTAATTGAATTAAATCAAAAATTTAAATTTATAAAAAAAAATAGCACTTTATTGGATTTAGGGTCTTCTCCAGGTGGATGGACCCAAGTTGCTAACAAAATTATTATAAGCGGTAAAATATTGTCTATTGATATTAGAGATATGAATCCAGTAAAAAAAGTAAAATTCATTAAAAATGATATATTAGATGACGATACGAAAGATAATGTTATCAAGTATTTCAACGGGAAATTAGATGTAATTATTTCTGATATGGCAGCCGATACTACAGGTAATAAATCTTTAGATTCTATTAGGACTAACCAACTTTGCGCTAATGTAATTAATTTTTCTCAAGACATACTTAAACCTAAGGGTGTATTAGTTTCAAAGATATTCATGGGTGAAGATTTTATAGAGGTTAAAAATCTAGCTAAATCAATATTTAAAAAAGTAAATTTCTTTAAACCAGAGTCTAGCCGAAGTGAGTCTAAAGAAACTTATTTACACTGTGAGATTTTAAAGACTTTATAAATTTCAATAATCATATATAAGTTTATATGGTTACAATTAAAGAAGCTTTAACCTTTGATGATGTTTTAATGCTGCCAAGGTATTCAAATATTCTTCCAACAAATACAAATATAAATCTCAATTTAACAAAAAAAATTAATTTAAAAGTTCCTTTTTTATCTTCAGCTATGGATACGGTAACAGAGTCAAGTATGGCAATAGCTATGGCAAGCGCCGGTGGTATCGGCATAATACATAGAAATTTAAAAATAGAAATTCAATCGCAAGAAATAAAAAAAGTTAAAAAAAAAAACCTATTAGTAGGAGCAGCTATTGGAACTAATCAAGAAGATTTAGATAGGGCAAGGTCACTATACGATAATGGTGTAGATTTAATCGTTATAGATACTGCTCATGGCCATAGTGAAAAAGTTTTAAAAGTACTGTCAAAATTAAAAAAAATAAATATCAAAACGCCAATTTGTGTTGGAAATATAGCAACAGGAGAAGCTGCTAAAGAACTATACAACTCTGGCGCAGATATAATAAAAGTTGGAATAGGCCCGGGCTCAATTTGTACTACGCGAATGGTGGCAGGAATAGGTGTTCCGCAAATATCAGCAATTATTGATGTTAAAAAAGCACTAAATAAAAAAAAAATAAAGATAATCTCCGACGGAGGTATTAAATTTTCAGGAGATATAGCAAAAGCTTTAGCAGCAGGAGCAGACGCAATTATGATGGGGTCTATATTTGCTGGAACTGATGAAAGTCCTGGAAAAAAATTTAAAGTAAAAAATAAAATTTATAAAGAATATAGAGGGATGGGATCTATAGGCGCCATGTCTTCTGGATCAGCAAATAGATACTTTCAAAAAAATTATAAAGACAAATCAAAATTTGTATCAGAAGGTGTAGAAGGTAGAGTGGAATATAAAGGAAGTGTATCAAAAATTATTTATCAATTACAAGGAGGTTTGAGATCCTCAATGGGATATATCGGGGCAGCAAATTTAGCCGAAATAAAAAAAAAATCAAAATTTATTAAAATTACTAAAGCTGGATTTTATGAGAGTATGGTACATAGTGTGGAAATGACACAAAAAACAAAAAATTATAAATTATAATGGTAAAAATATTTAAATTAATATTTTTAATAATCTTTATTTCAACTCCTCTATATGGAAAAAATGATTATTTTCAAGAAGGAATAAACCTCTTTAAAAATAAAAAATTTACAGAAGCAAAATTTAAATTTGAGCAAGATATTGTATTTAATCCTAAAAGTGAGTTGTCGTATTTATATTTATCAAAAATATTTAAAAATTTAGACAAAAAAGGATTACAGGAGCATAACTTAAACACAGTAATTTTACTTAATCCAAATAATGAAGAAGCAATTTTCAATTTGGCAAAACTTAAATTAGAGTCTTCTGACTACAAAAAAAGTAAAGAATTAAATGATAAATTGAGATCTTTTTGTAACAAGTTTTGTAATGAAAGCAAAAAGCTTAAAATTGAAATTGAAAATTTATTAAAAAGATAAATGCAATTTCATAGCGATAGAGATAGAATAATAATTATTGATTTTGGTTCTCAGGTAACAAAGTTAATCGCAAGAAGGATTAGGGATTTAGGTGTTTATTCAGAAATAATCCCTTCCAATTATTTAAAAAAAATAGAATATAAAAATATTAAAGGAATAATATTTTCTGGTGGACCATCAACTGTAAACAAAAAAAAATTTCAAAGTGTCCCCAAAGAAATATTTAAACAAAAAATACCAATATTAGGCATTTGTTATGGGTTGCAGTTAATAGCTAAATTGTTTGGAGGAAAAATAAAACCTTCAAATAAAAGGGGAGAATTTGGAAGATCTTTTTTATTCAAAAAAAAATCATCATTATTAACAAAAAATTTTTTTAATTCCTCGAAATTTGTATGGATGAGTCATGAAGATTCAGTTGTTAAATTACCTAAAAATTTTAAGGTAGTTGCTTCAACAAAAGAATCAAAATTAACAATAATAGAAAATACAAAAAATAAAATATATGGAGTTCAGTTTCATCCAGAAGTAACACATACAGATAATGGGAGGCAAATTTTTGAAAATTTTTTATTTCATATCTGCAAAATTAAAAAAAAATGGAATATAACAACTGAAAAAATAAGATTAGTTAATGAAATTAAACAAACTGTAAAAAAAGATAAAGTTATTTGCGCTTTATCTGGAGGTGTTGATAGCAGTGTTGTTGCTCTTCTAATTAACAAGGCTATAAAGAAAAATCTTATTTGCATAATGGTTGACACAGGATTAATGCGTAAAAATGAATTTAAATATACATATAAGATTTTTAAAAAAAAATATAAACTTAACGTAAAATTAATTGATGCATCAAAAATTTTTTTAAAAGAATTAAAAAACATTAAAAATCCTGAAAAAAAACGAAAAATAATCGGAAATTTATTTATTAAAATATTTGATAAAGAGTCCAAAAAATATAGCAATATAAAGTTTTTAGCTCAAGGAACACTTTACCCCGATATTATTGAAAGCAGATCTTCTACTGGAAGCAAAACATCTAAAATCAAATCCCATCATAATGTAGGGGGTTTGCCAAAAAAAATGAATTTGAAACTAATAGAGCCATTAAAAGATTTTTTTAAAGATGAAGTAAGAATTTTAGGGAAATCATTAGGTTTAATTAAAAATATTAATTACAGACATCCATTTCCAGGGCCTGGTTTGGGAATAAGAGTGGTCGGAAATATTACTCGAGAAAAAATAAAAATTCTTCAAGAAGCTGATCATATATATATTAACGAATTAATTAAAAGTAATCTTTATAATAAAATATGGCAAGCTTATGCAGCTCTCTTGCCAATCAAAACTGTTGGTGTAATGGGAGACTCAAGAACTTACGAGTATACATGCTTATTAAGAGCGGTAACCTCAGAAGACGGTATGACTGCAGATTATTTTAATTTTCCAAAAAATTTTTTAGATAATATTTCTAACAAGATTATAAATAATGTAAAAGGTATTAATAGAATTGTGTATGACATTACTTCCAAACCACCTGGTACTATTGAATTAGAATAATGAATAAAGCTATTAAAAAAATCTTATTAAAAAAAAATAAATCAAAAATTGTGTGTTTGACTGCTTATTCAAAAAATATTGCTAAAATTTTAGATAATCATTGTGACATTGTTTTGGTAGGTGACTCCATGGCAAACGTATTATATGGATTTAAAGATACACATAAAATTACTTTAGAAAACATCATCCAACATACTTTGAGCGTTAAACAAGGAATAAAAAAATCTTTATTAGTAGCCGATATGCCAAAAAATTCTTATAACGATTATAAAAATGCAGAAAAAAACGCTCGATTAATTATTAAAACTACTGGATGTGATGCAGTTAAATTAGAAAGCAATAATAAAAACTTTAAAATTATTAAAAAGTTAGTAGATAAAAAAATTCCAGTAATGGGGCACATAGGCTACACACCTCAATTTAAAAAAAAATTTAAAATAGAAGGTGATACTACAGCTAAAGCAAATAAATTACTTAACGAAGCACTATTGATTGAAAAAGCCGGTGCTTTTTCTATTGTGCTCGAGTGCATATCTCCAGAAACATCAAGATTCATTACAACTAAATTAAAGATACCAACTATTGGCATAGGCTCTTCATCTTATTGTGATGGACAAGTTCTTGTCACAGACGATATGTTGGGTATTAGCGGTTTTTATCCAAAATTTGTAAAAAAATATGCCAACTTAAATAGAATAATTGAAAAAGCTGTAAAAAAATATACTAGAGAGGTTAAATTAAAAAAATTTCCTTCAATAAACAATTTTTTAAATGGAACAAAACGAAAATAATAAAATTGAATTAAAAGATAAATTAATCTCTTTTTACAATACTAATAAAATAAAGATATGTACAGTTATTGGAATTTTAATCATAATTATAATTTCTTTAACTTCCATAAAAATAAGTAATGAAAAGAGAAATATTTTAATTGGAAATAAATACATTAAAGCTGGACTGTATTTAACATCAGGAAAGAGTGATCAGTCAAAAAATCTCTATAAAGAAATTATTTTAAGTAAGAATAAATTTTATTCAATTTTAGCACTAAATAATTTGATAGAAAACAATTTAATATCAGATAAAAATGAAATCTTGAATTATTTTCAAATTATTGAAAAAATTAATATTCCTCAAGAACAGCGCGACCTAATAGTTTTTAAAAAGGCTTTGTTCTTAATAAAAATTTCAAATAATAAAAAAGACGGAAATGAGTTACTAGAAAATTTAATCAAAAATAACTCCAAACTAAATTCACTAGCAAAAGAAGTACTAAATAAATAAAATATAAGATGAGATTATTTTATACTTTAATAATTTTAATATTATTTCAAAACTGTTCTTTTGATAACAAAACTGGCATTTGGAAAAATGAAAACATTATTTCTACAAAAGAAGATACTGATCTATTTGGGGAGTTCAAGAAGCTAGCATCAACACAAGTATTTTTTGATAAAATTATACCAATTAGTAAGGGGTTTAAACTTGAAAAACCTAAACAAATTAATAATACAGAATGGACAGATGTTTATTATAATATGTCAAATAATTTTGAAAATTTTATCTATAATAATACTAATCAGATTTTATTTAAATCAAAAAGGATATCAAAATATAAAATTAATGACTTAATACTATTTGAAAAAAATAATTTAATAGTTAGCGATCAAAAGGGAAATATTATCATTTATTCGATTAAGGATAAAAAAATAATATCTAAATTTAATTTTTATAAAAAACGATTTAAAAAAATAGAAAAAAAATTAAATTTAATATTAGAAAATAATATAATTTATGTTTCAGATAATTTAGGCTATTTGTATTCTTATAACTATAAAGAAAATAAGGTAAATTGGGCAAAAAATTATAGAATACCATTTAGATCAAATTTAAAAATATCAAAAAATAAAATTTTCGCTGCAAACGTAAATAATAATTTAATGATTTTGGATAAAAAAACTGGCAGTGTTTTAAAATTAATACCAACTGAAGAAAATCTAGTTCAAAACAAATTTGTAAATAATTTGTCTCAGACTAAAGATTTAACTTTTTTTTTGAATACTTATGGTTCCTTATATGCAATTAAAAATGATAAAATGAATATTAATTGGTTTTTGAATTTAAACCGAGCATTAGATTTAAATACTTCTAATCTATTTTATAGCAATCAAATAGTCAGCAATAATAATAATGTGGTAGTAACAGCAAACCAATACACATATGTAATCGACGTTAAAACTGGATCAATTATTTATAAAATAAATCTAACCTCATTGATAAAACCTTTAATTACAGAAAAATATCTTTTTTTAGTTTCTGGAAAAAACTTGCTGATTTCTTTTGATCTAAAGAGTGGTAAAATTATATATTCATATAATATTAATCAAAAAATCGCTGAATTTTTGAATATAAAAGAAAAAGAAGCTCAAATTAAAAATATTTTTATGGCAAATAATAAAATATTAATTTTTTTAAAAAATTCTTTTATCCTAAAGTTTAATATTAATGGTGAATTAGAAGATGTTCAAAAACTGCCTTCAAAAATTAATTCTTCACCAATATTTATTGATGGCTCAGTTTTGTTTTTAGATTTTAAGAAAAAATTATCTATAATTAATTAATTAGTAGATTTTCCACTTAGTAAAGATAGTTGTTTAATCTTTAATCCTTCTAAATTATCATGAGGTTTTATTGGGTACTCTCCAGTGAAATAATGGTCACTGAATTGTGGGTAGGTAGAATTTCTATTTTCATTAATAAGTGCTTTATACAATCCACCTAAGCTTAAAAATTTTAAACTTTTTGCTTGAATATAATCACACATTTCTTGATTATTTTTTCCGTTAGCTAATAACTCATCTTTAGTTGGCATATCAACTCCATAAAAATCAGGATATTTAATCTCGGGACAAGCTATCCTTACATGAACTTCTTTCGCTCCATTCTCGTAAAGCATTTTTACAATTTTATGACATGTTGTTCCTCTTACTAATGAGTCATCTATTAATATGATTGATTTATTTTTAACTATTGTTTTAGTTGAACTTAATTTTAATTTTACACCTAAACTTCTGATATTTTGAGTTGGTTCAATAAAAGTTCTGCCAACGTAGTGATTTCTTATTAAACCTAATTCAAATTTTTTGTTTGATTGTTCGGCATACCCCAATGCAGCTGGCACACCAGAGTCTGGCACCGGTACCACCAAATCAGCTTTTAAATCTTTTTCTTTTGCTAATTCAGCACCTAAATTTTTTCTATATTCGTAAGCACACTTGTTATTAATCAGGCTATCTGGTCTGGCAAAATAAATATATTCAAAAACACAAGGTCTTGGTTTTTGTTTTGGAAAAGGTTTTACTGACTTTAATTCCTCATTCTCTATAATAATAATTTCTCCGTTTTCAACTTCTCTAACAAATGTTGCCCCAACTATATCAAGAGCACATGTTTCAGATGCAAAAATATATGAGTTTTTTAATTTACCTATCACTAAAGGTCTGATACCAAATGGATCTCTTGCTCCAACTAGTTTTTTATTAGTCATTAATACAAGAGAATAGCCGCCTTGTATTTGAAAAAGAGTATCAATCAATTTATCAATAAATTTATCTCTTTTTGATTTAGCTATAAGTTGAACTATTGTTTCAGTATCACTAGTTGTTCTAAAAATAGCACCATTTTTTACTAGTGTTTCTCTTAATAATAATGCATTTGTTAAGTTACCATTGTGAGCAATACTTAAACCACCCATATGTAGATCTGCAAAAAAAGGCTGAATATTTCTTAATGAAGTTTCACCAGTCGTTGAATAACGATTATGTCCAATAGCAAAATTACCAGGTAGTTTTTTTAATGTTTCTGGGTCTGTAAAATGATCTCCAACTAAACCCTGTCTTTTTTCTGAATGATAGTTTTTTCCATCGAAAGATACTATTCCGCACCCTTCTTGACCTCTGTGTTGAAGCGCATGCAGCCCTAAAGCAACTAATGCGGATGAGTCTGTATGGCTTGATATTCCAAAAATACCACATTCTTCTCTCAATTTATCTGAATTAAATCTTTTCAATTTTTTCTTTAGTTTCAATGAGATCATCACTAGAAGGAAATTCTTTTATTAATACTTCACTACCATTGTTTATTAAGTTAAACGAAACTGCATCTTCAGCTGATATACCCCAATTTTGGTAAGGATAAAACCAATTTAAAATAGAAAATAAGCATACTGAAACTAGATATCCTTTAAAAAAACCAAACAATAGTCCAAATGTTTTGTCTATAGGACCAACGCCGGTCCAAGTCACCGCTCTACTTAATGATTTTCCAATAACTATTGTTAAAAAAAGAGTAAAAATAAAAATTACCGCACCTAGCCCGACATTATTTATAAATTCAGACTCAATATATTCACTCACGACCGGCTGTAATTTTGGAACTAATATTATTGTAACGATAGTAGAAAGTATCCATTTCATAAAGGAAATTAAGCTTAACGAGAAACCTTTGAAAAAACACTGAATAACACTATAAATTAATATAATTAAAAAAAATAAATCAAATAAGTTAAAATCATTAAGTATACGCTCAAAAAAGCTACCTATCATATTAGGTTATCAGTTTCTTTTCCAAATGGCTTAAGTGTTAGTATTAACTTTGGAAGTAAAGTTAATACTGAAATCATAGCTAACAACATTGCTAAACCAGTAAATACTCCAAAATAAATAGTGGGAATAAAATTTGATAAAACTAAAATAGAAAAACCAAAAACAATAGTTATGGAAGTGTTTAAAATCGCAATTCCAACAGTGCTATGGCATCTATCTAAAGTTTTATTGTAGTTATTTATCTTTATAAATTCTTCTTTAAATCGATAAATGTAGTGTATGCTATTATCAACAGCTATTCCTATGGTAATAGCAGCAATAGTTATAGTCATCATGTCTAACGGAATACCTAATAAACCAATTATACCAAGAATGAAGAATGCCGCGATAAAGTTTGGCACAACACCTATAAAAGAAAGCGTTATATTTCTAAACAAAATAAAGAACATTAAAAATATTCCAAGCATGACTATACCTAGTGTTAGAATTTGAGATTTAAATAAACTTTGTAGTAAATTATTAAACAAGATAAGAACACCTGCCAATTTATATTCATCTCTTTCTAAACCTAATTTTGTATTTAATTCAGAATTAATTTTTTTAATTAAATCATTTCTTCTTAAATTCTCTAATGAGTCTTTTATTCTTACACTAATTCTTGCCTCATCTTTATCAACCGAGATATAAGGAGTAACTATTTCTTTTTTTATAGCTTCAGGTATTTTGCTAAAAAGTACTGCTATTTCTAGGCTTTGCAATTCCTTATTATTTAAATCTTCCGCAACTCTTAAAATAGAACCAAAGGAAAGAACTTTTCCAATTTCTGGTAAAGTTTCTAGATAATCATGAACTTTAATAATCTTATTCATCTTATCTCTTGTAAACCAATATTTTGATTTATCTTCATCACTTTCATTTTCCTCTTCCCACTCAGAAAATTCATCATCTGTGTCGTTATTTTCAATTTTTTTTACTGGAAAATTTAAAATAATATTTAAAGGAGTAGTACCACCTAAATCATCATCAATTTTTTTCATCCCTTTGTAAATTTCAGTCTCTTTATCAAAATAATTTATAAAGCTATTTTCAACTTCAAGTTTTGATATACCGATTAAACTAAATAAAACTATTAATAAGGTAGACCCAAAAATCAAAATTTTATTATTTTTTGTGAAAGAACCTAAGGCAGATGTAACAAAAGATCTTTCAGTATCTTTTATATTCATTTCATTATTTGATGAAAATATATTTAGTAAAGAAGGTAACAATAAAAATGTTACCAATAATGAAACTATTAATCCTAAAGTCATCATCCAACCAAAGTCTATTATTGGTTTTATACCACTAAAAACTAAAGATAAAAAAGCACATATAGTAGTTAAAACAGTATAAAGAATTGGAAGCATCATTTTTTTACTAGCCTCAAGTACAGCTTCACTCTTTGTTAATTGCGGAAACTCCTTTTTTAATTGTAAAAATCTAACAGTTACATGGATGTTCATTGCCATATTAAGTATAAGCATCAAGGCAATGAAGTTTGATGAAATTACCGTTACTTTCCAACCAATTAGTCCTAATAGACCAATCATTATAATTACAGAGGTTGCACAACCTAGTAATGGCATTACCACCCATTTTAAATCTCTAAAAATTAACCAAAGTGTAAAAATTATAAAAATGAATACTCCAATTCCAAAAACTACTATATCACTCTTAATATAACTCATCATATCATCAGCAATCATTGGAATGCCCCCTAGATGAATTTTAGCATCATCTCCATATTTACTTATTACATCTCTTATCTCAGTTATATTTTGATGGTTTCTTATGTTATATAAATTTTTATATTCCTCATATTCTTTGAGGAACCTTTTATAATTTACTTTTTCTTCCTTTGATAAACCTTCTTCACTTGACTGATTGAAATATTTATCTTTAACCTTTATATATTCAGCAAGTCTCTCATCTTTTTTTAAGTAAACAACAATGCCCGATGTTTTACCATCTTCACTAATAACATAATTTTTGTAGATAGGGCTATTAAGTATTTCTTCAAATCCTCTTTTCCTATCAATTTCTGGATAAGCTAAAGTTTTATAATTTTTTAACCTCTCCATTAAACTGTCATCTGTGCTTTTTAAAAGGGGAACATCAATAATGGTTATAACACTATCAACCCATGTCAGTTTCTCAATCTTAGATTTAAGCAACTGAAGATTAAGAATAGTTTCTTTTTCTACAAAACTTGAAATTGGAGCATAAGTTAAAACTAAGAAATCTTTAGAGCCATATGTTTGGTTAACTTCTCTTAAATATTTAAGATCTGGATCTCCCTCAAGTAACAAGGCGTCAGACGATGCATCTAAATTAAAATTTTTGGCATGATAAAGTGAGAATGTGATTAAAATAACTAAAAAAAGAAGAGTTACTTTTGAAAAATCTATAACTATTTTTTTATAAATATCAGCAAACATCAGGATATTTCAGATATATCTTAATTTTTTTATAACTAAAGAGAAAACTGAGACTAATTTTTCGTTAAATCCTTAAATTTTGTATATATTCCTTCAAACTCTACTTTAATAGTGCCTGTAGGGCCATGTCTTTGTTTCCCTAAAATAATGTCTGCAAGTCCATTTACATCGTTCATTTTTGATTGCCATTCAGCATGTTCTATGGAACCTAATTTAGGCTGTTTTCTCTCCAAATAATAAGCCTCTCTATAAACAAACATTACAACATCTGCATCTTGTTCTATAGATCCTGATTCTCTCAAATCTGATAATTGTGGCTGTTTATCATCCCTCTGCTCAACAGCTCTAGATAATTGAGATAAAGCCAAGACAGGTACAGAGAGTTCTTTAGCAAGAGCCTTAAGGCCTTGAGTAATTTCTGAAATTTCTTGAACTCTATTATCATTATTTTTCGAACTTGATCTCATTAACTGTATGTAATCAACTACAATTAAACTAAGTCCAAATAATCTTTTAATTCTTCGAGCTCTATTACTTAATGTTGCAATAGTGATTGCCGGAGTTTCATCAATATATAGCGGAAGGTTGTAAATATTCCTTGAAGTTTCAATATATCTATTAATTTCTTCTTCAGTCACTTTTCCACGTCTGATATCATCAGATTTAATTTTAGCTTGTTCTGATAAAATTCTCGTTGATAACTGTTCTGAAGACATTTCCAGTGAAAAAAAAGCTATAGATGATTTTTCTTGTTTCTTTAAAAGATTTTGAGCTGCGTTGTATGCAATATTAGTAGCTAAAGCCGTTTTACCCATTGATGGTCTTCCAGCTAAAATAACTAAATCTGATTTATGTAGGCCTCCTAATTTTTCATCTAAATCTGTAAGTCCTGTAGGGACACCAACAATACCTTGATCACTTTGCATCGCTAGCGTAGCCATCTCTATTGTTTGATCTAAAGCTTGATTAAATTTAAGAAATGATTGGGAAAAACTGCCTCTTTCAGCTAAATCAAAAAGAGATTTTTCTGTACTTTCAATTATATTCTCTGCATCTTGTTCTTGTGAGTTAGCATTTAAAGTATCAGCAGATAATTGATCAGAAATTTGAATTAGTTCTCTCCTTAAATACATTTCATGGATAATTTTTGCATAGTCAATCGCTTGTTTTGCTGATCCTGAAAATCTTGTAAGTTTTACTAAATATTCTGTTCCACCAACTTCATTAAGCATATTATCTTTTTCAAAAAAATTTTTTAAAGTTATTGGGTTGGCAATCATCCCTTTGTTATTTAAACTTTCTATAACTTCATAAATTTTAACATGAGCAGGGTCATAAAATATGTTTGAACTAACTATAGTTGAAATCTCGTCAATAATATCATTATTTACTAAAATAGATCCAAGTAGAGCTTGCTCAGCTTCTAAATTAGAAGGCTGTTTATTTTCTATTTTATTTTGAAGTGTATTAATTTCTTTCACAAGACCATAATAGTTGAAAGATATTCCCAATAAAGAGAAAAGTTACGCACTAATTTTTTACCTCTGTGGAAAAGTTACTTAGATTGAATTTTATCTATTTTTATTGAGATAACAGCTTTTACCTCTGAATGGAAATTAATATCAGCCTTAAAGGTCCCGATTTTATTTAAATCATCTTTTAAGATTATTTGAGATGGACTGACCTCTGCATTTGCTTTATCTTTAATTAAATTTGTTATTTCTTTTGGTTTAATAGATCCATATAATTCGCCATTTTCTTTACTTTCTTTATTAAAAGTGAAAGTTTTATTATCAATTAATTTGGCTATTTCTTTGTATTTACTCTTAATTTCTGTATTTTTTTTGTTTAATTCATCTTTTTTTTTATTTACCAATTCTTGATTATCTTTATTGAATCTTAAAGCCTTACCTTGTTTTAAAAGAAAATTTCTTCCGTAACCACTTTTAACTTTTACTTTATCTCCAATACTTCCTAAATTAAGAATATTTTCTAATAAAATAATTTCCATTTTAAATAAGCCCTAATATTTTGGCTTTTTTAATTTCACGAGTTAATTTTTTTTGTTTACCAAATGCAACAGATGAGATTTTAGAGGAAACAATTTTTCCATTATCAGAAATATATTTTTTTAATAAGTTAATATTCTTATAGTCAATTATCGGAGCATTTTTTATAGATAGAGGGCATTTTTTTGAAAATTTCCCATCATTTTTTTGGAATAAGCTCAGCTTGTTAAGTGAATTTGATCCTCTTTTTTGAAATTTTTTATTTTTTCTCTTCATTAATGTTTATCTTTTTTAAAATACTCATTTTCTGTATCTAATTTTTTATATTTTACTGTTAAATGTCTAATTATCGCTCCATCAATTTTAATTTTTTTTTTGACTTCGGTCAAAGTATTGTCATTTCCTTCAAATTTATAGTGAATGTAAAAACCTTTTTTGTAATTTTTAATTTTATGAGCAAGGTTTAGAAGACCCCATTCTTCAATTTTTATAACATTCCCAGAAGAATTATTTATAATTTCGTTATATTTATCTTTAATTGTTTTTAAATCGTTTTCAGCTAAATCCTGTTTAGCTATTATAGTATTCTCGTAAAAAGCCATAATTTGTTATGTTAAATAAGTTTTATTATTTATTTATAAAAGCTGGTTTATACTATAATGAACGATTATAGCAATACTAATAATTATTGAATAAACTTATATAAATGAGCGCATTACTATTTCCAGGTCAAGGTTCACAAGTAGTTGGCATGGGATTAGAATTTTATAAAAATTTTGATTTAGTAAAAAATATATATAAGGAAGCTGACGAGAAGCTAAAATATCCAATTTCAAAAATAATTCTTGAAGGTCCGGCAGATCAACTTCAATTAACTCAAAATACACAACCAGCAATTTTGACAGTTAGTTATTCAATTTATAGAGTTTTAAAAGATGAATTCAGTTTTGATTTTAAATCATTTAAATATTTTTCCGGGCATTCACTGGGCGAATATAGCGCTTTAGTATGTTCAAATGCTTTAAGTTTTAGTGATGCTATATATTTACTACACGAAAGAGGCAAAGCAATGCAAGCAGCTGTACCTGTTGGAAAAGGTAGTATGATAGCAGTTCTTGGTTTAAAAATTAATGAAATAAATAATTTGATAAATAACAGAAAAGATAAAAAAGAAATTTGCGAAATTGCAAATGATAATGCAGATGGACAAGTTATAATAAGCGGTGAAAGAGATGCCATTCAATCATTACAAATTTCCTTGAAAGAAAAAAAAATAAAATCAATTCCGCTTAAGGTTAGTGCACCTTTTCATTGCTCACTGATGAAACCTGCTGCCGAAATAATGAAAGAAAAAATTAATAAAATAAAATTTAATGACCCTTTATTTGAAATTATAAACAATGTGACTGCTAAAGCAGAAAGAGAATCAAATATTATAAAAAAATTATTAATTGACCAAATTTTTTCTACAGTGAGGTGGCGTGAAAGTTTAATTAATATGTCAGAAACAGGTATAAAAAACTTTATAGAAATAGGGCCAGGAAAAGCCTTAACTGGAATGGTAAAAAGAACAATAAAAAATGCAAATTGCTTTTCAATTAACTCAATAGCTGATATTAAAAATTTAAAAAATGAATTTAAAAAATAAAAAAATTTTAATTACAGGAGCAACAGGAGGTATTGGTAATTGTTTAGTTGAAAAATTTCATAATCTTGGCGCATCAGTAGTTGCAAGTGGGACTAATGAAGGCAAACTTAATAATTTAAAAAAAAACTTTACTAATATTCATATTGAAAAATTCAAATTAGACGAGCACAATAAGATTGAAGAATTTGTAGATAAAGTTGATAATAAATTAGAAGGATTGGATGTTCTTGTAAACAATGCAGGCATTACTCTTGATAACTTGTCTATAAGATTAACAGAAGAAAATTGGAAGAAAGTTTTAGATATAAACTTAACCTCAACCTTTTTAATGTGCAAACATGCTATTAAAAAAATGCTAAAAAGAAAATATGGAAAAATAATTAATATTACATCTATAGTTGGGCATACTGGTAATTTAGGGCAAGCTAATTATGCTGCCTCTAAAGCAGGAATAGTTGCTTTCTCGAAAAGTTTAGCAATAGAATACGCAAAAAAAAATATTAATATAAACTGTGTCTCGCCTGGTTTTATTAAAACAGAAATGACTGAAAAAATTAGTGAAGAATTTAAAAAAACTCTTATTGGTAAAATACCTTCAGGAAAACTTGGAACAGGGGAAGATGTTTCAAATTGCGTTGCATTTTTAGCTTCAGATTTGGCAAATTATATAAATGGAGAAACCGTACATGTTAATGGTGGAATGTATATGGCTTGACAATTCTATTTAATAATCTATTAAGAAAATAAATAATTAGAAAGGTTTTATGGCGGATAATATTAAAGAAAAAATCACTAAAATAGTTGCAGATCACTTAGGAATCGAAGAAGAAAAGGTTACTGACGAGGCCAGTTTCATAGATGATTTAGGTGCAGATAGTTTGGACACAGTTGAATTAGTAATGGCATTCGAAGAAGAATTTGGATCTGAAATTTCTGATAGTGAAGCAGAGAAAATTCTAACAGTTGGTGATGCAATCAAATTTATTGAAAGCAAAGCTAGTTAAATATAATAGGATATTTTTAAATGTCACATGATATAGAGAATATCATGGTTATATTATCTTCTCCATCGGGTGTAGGAAAAACTACCTTGACTAAAAAGATTCAGCAAAAATATCCAAATTTTAAAATTTCAGTTTCACACACAACAAGAACTCCAAGGTCAAATGAAGTCGACGGCATAGATTATCATTTTGTTTCTCATAAAGAATTTAAAGCGTTAATTAATGAAAATAAATTTTATGAATACGCAAAGATATTTGAAAATTATTATGGAACATTAAAAAAAAATGTAGATGATGCTATCATTAGTAATGATATAATTTTTGACATAGATTGGCAGGGTACAAAACAATTATCTAAATTTAAAAATCTTACTTTAATCAAAATATATTTAATCACAGACAATAAAGAAGAACTCAAAAAAAGACTGATTAAACGTAATCAAAATTCAAAAAAAGAAGTAGAAGAAAGATTTAAATCTTTTAATGAAGACATTAAACATTGGAATGATTATGATTATATTATTATTAATAAAAATTTAGAAGTTTGTTTTAAACAAATTGAAAATATAATTTTAACCAATAAAACTAAAGTATTTAACTCTTTTCATACAATTCAGTAATTTTATAATAGATTTCTGGTTTAATTTCAGAGGGTCTGAAATTTAATTTTAAACCTTTGACTTTTTTAATCTTATCAAAATTTAATATTTTTTTTATATTTTTATTAATCATCTTTCTTTTATTTGAAAATAAAATATTAGTAATTTTTTCTAAATTATCGATTTTTTTGATACTAGAAATAATTTTTTTTTTTGGCTTTAGATGTATAACCATTGAAGTTATTTTTGGTTTTGGAAAAAAACTATTTCGTGAAACTAAAAATTTATTTATTAAACTTAATCTATAGTTAGACAAAATTGACAATCTACCGTAACTTAAAGACGGAAATTTTCCTATAATCTTTTCACCTAATTCCTTCTGAAACATAAACACAATGTCATTGAAATTGGGTGGCCATTTTTTTGACTTTAAAAATTTAACAAGTATTTGAGAGGAAATATTGTAAGGTAAATTACCAAAAACTATAAAATCTCTTTTTTTAATTTTATCAATATTAAATTTAAGTATATCTGCATCATAGATTCTGATTTTTTTATTTTTTGAATATTTTATTTTAAGCTTTTTCACCAAATTTGAATCTTTTTCAATTAATATTAATGATTTTGGTTTTTTTTTTAGAATTTCATCTGTTAGAGCTCCTTCACCAGGTCCAATTTCTACAATATTTTGATTATTAATTTCTACTAAATTGATTATTTTGCGAACAATATTTTTGTCTATTAAAAAATTTTGTCCTAAAGATTTTTTTTGAAATTTCATTTTCCAAATTTATTAATAAAATTTATACATTGGAGCAAACTTGTTGTATCAGCTATATTTTTTCCAATTAAATTTTTTGCAACTCCATGATCTGGAGAAACTCTTAAGTATTTTAATCCTAATGTGATATTGATAGCATTAAATTTGAATAAAGTTTTAAACGGAGCCAAAACTTGATCATGAAACATTCCTACAATTACATCGAATTTTTTGTAATCATTAATAAATATTGTGTCAGAGACCAAAGGACCATTAATGTTTATACCCAATTTTTTAAGTTTATTAATAGCTGGAATTATAATTTTTCTTTCTTCAGAGGTTTCTCTTAGTTCTGCGTTGTGAGGATTAAGACCTAAAATAGCAATTTTAGCTTTCTTCTTAAATTTTTTTTGATACCAAAATTCTATAGTTTTAACTTTATTTATTATTAATTCTTTTTTTAATTTTTTTGAAATATCTTTGATATTTATATGTGTAGTAATAGGACTAACAGACAGTTTATTATTCATTATTAACATTACCTCTGAATCATTTTTTAAAGAGGATTTTGATGCTAGATATTCAGTAACACCTATTTTTTGTTTGTTTAAAAGATTTTTACTAATAGCACAATTGACTAATCCAGCTGTTTCGCCTTTTAAAGCTAAATTGTGAGCCAAGTCTAAGCACTTCAAAATAAATTTTGATGCTTTTTTTCTTTCTATATTAAATGGATCTTTGTAGTTGAGATTGATATCTAATATTTTTAATTTATTACTATTATTATCTTCGTTGAAATTTCTTACCTTTTCTAATTTAATTCTATAATTTAATTTCTTAAATTGACTTTGAAGAAGTGAATAATTTGAAATTATATAAATTCTTTTTTTTATTGAGTTATTGAGTTTTTTCCAACTTTTATAAATAATTTCTGAATTTATACTATTTGGATCCCCTGCTAGAATAATTATTTTTTTTTTCATTTATATTCAATTAAGCTCATATTTCTTATTTTTGATAAATGACTTCTAGAGTATAAATCGAATTGTTCATTTTTTTTCTTTGTTATTAAATTTTCTTTTAATTTTGTTAAATTTAAATCACTAGTTTTGGATATTCTTTTATCGTTTAATTTTAAAAAGATAATACTATTTTGTCTTTTAACAGGCTTACTAACGTCACCTTTTTTCATTTGACTTAATAATTTATAAATTTCATCAGATAGTGACCTAGAGTTAATCCACCCAAGACTACCTTTCTGAGAGGCAGAATATGTATCATTATATTTTAAAGCAGCTTTCTCAAAACCATCTTCTTTAATTTTGTTTTTAATTTCTAAAATTTTATTTTCATATTTTTCATTATTGTTCAACGAAACTTCAATTTCAGAAATTTCAAATTCCTCAACATTTAAGTTATTATTAATAAAATTATTTATTTCTATATTTATAATATTTTCATCAATTTCTATTTTATTCGAATAAATTTTATAAATTAATGTTTGCCACTTAAATTCAGTTGAGATTTCATCTTCATATAATTGAAAATCTAAATTATTATCTAAAAATTTTCTTTTTAAAGTCGAACCTCCTTTAGAAAAATTATCTATGTAAGATTTTACTTTAGCATCGTTTCTTTTAATTTTGAATCTAGTTACTTCTATTTTTTTTAGCTTATTATCAATTAATGTATTTATAATTTGTTTTTTATACTTATTAATATTTTCTTGATTAATTTCTTCTTCAGTAAGTATTAATGAACTAATAATTTTATTTTTGATCTCAAAGTTAGTAATAATTTCATTCTCAACTTTTATAACTATCTTGTTTTCAATTTTAGCCACCACTTCATTTAAAAAATTAAAACTTAAAAATAACACTAGAATGATTATTTTTTTTTTCATTATTTACTAAATGCCGGTGTGTTTATATTGCCGAACGGAACAAGAGTAATTTTGAATAGTAAAGAATTTTCAGGCTCTAATTCAGAGTCATTATAGAATTCTCTTCTATAAACTAAGCCAGCCCTTAAACAATCATTAATATATTCATAACTTAAGTTGTAAAATTCAGATGAATTTGTAATTAAATTACGTTTAGTCTCAAAAGAAAATAAGCCATTATCTTTATTTTGAAAATCAATTTTTGTTTTTAAGTAATCTTGATTTCCTATATGTTTATTTTCTTGAAGGTATCCAAAGTTAATTTTTAATGCATCTAATTTTTTTGTTATACCCACTTCACTATAATTTAAATCTTTGTAATTTTGATCTACAGAAAAATCATATTTGAGATCTAAATTTTTGTTAAAATTGTAACTAGTTGACCCTACTAGATCTGAAAGTTTTTCATTCATACTTGTTTTATCAGCCATTTTTTTATTTTCTTTTTCATTGATCACTTGCGCAATAGAAAAGTCAAAATCATGATTTTGTTTTTGTACGTTATAATCTAAACCTATGGTGCCACTTATCCCTGTTTCATAATTTTTTATGTCATTAATTCTATTAAGATTGAAGGCAGTTATTGGATTTAACTTGCTGCCACTCGTTTCCTGTCTCATGCTGCCTGGCGATAATCTTATTAACATTTTAGGAGTTAAAAAATGCTCAGTATTATTACTTATTTTTCTTAAGTTTAATTTAGATAGAAGACCTACGGCGCCGTAAACTTCACTTGTAGCATCCTCTTTATATTTAGAAACGTTTTTAGACTCATAGTTAATATTTTTTAAATTTCCTAATAATTTTGTATTCATACCAGAATTAAAAGCAAAATCTCTGGATTCCCAGTTAAAGTCGTTAACTAAAAAATTTTCTAATTTGTTTGTGTCATAATTACGAATTTTAAAATTAGACTGTAACTCCAGACTACCTATTTTTTCATCATTAAATAAACTCTTATCAAATGTAATTTCTGGTAAAATATATTCATATTTATCCTCATAGCCATCTTGAATATTTTCATAAACATTTACATCTAAACCAAAAAATATATCATCAGTTTGATGAGTGAAATTTAATGCACTTTCTAAAGTACCGGTATTATAATCTACTAAATTAGATTTAATTTTATATAATTTTAGGTATTTGTCATTAGAGACTTGTTGAACAGATATGCTCAGACTGTTTTCAGAATTATTTTTACTTAATTTTTTTTTAACATACTTTGAAAAAAAATGAGATTTATTTCCTCCTACTTTTTTTAAACTAGTTTTTTTATAACCCTCCGTATAACCAAAGTCCGCCATAAGAAATGAGTCTTTTAATACTTGGTGGTACTCTCCCATAAAAAGTGGATTTTCAGAGGTATACAGTTGGCTAGTCAAAGTAAAATTTTTATTTTTAGCAATGTCAAAAAAATATGGTATCGAAATACCTTCACCTAAATTTTTTGTATCAGAAATAGACGGCGGCATGAAACCAGATCTTCTTTTAACAGAAGGATCTGGATGTGAAAGTTTTGGAAAATAAAAAATAGGAATATCGTAAACTTTAACTATTGCATTATCATAATAAATTGTTTTTTTTTTATTATCATGCAACATTTTAGACGATTGGATAGACCATGGCGGACATTTGTCATTCTCCCTATACTCACATAATGTAAAAACACTTTTATTAAATGTTGTCTTTTCTTTATTTGACATAAAATTATTAGAAAAAATCCGAGGTTTATTTTTTCCATTAGTCTTAAAATTTTCATCATTCATGTATGCTTCCACATCTGTGCCAAGAATTTCTCTCTTTTTTGTATCAATATAAACCTGTGAAAACTTAAAATTATTTTCTTTATTGTCAATAATTTCCACTAAATCTAATGATTTAAAAATATTTTTTTCTATTAAATATTCAAAAGAATTAAGATAAATTTTATTACCATCTAAATCTGTAAGATTGGAGACCTCTTTAGAACTTATAATTTTTTTTTTATTATCTATTACAATATCACTACCTTCTAATATATATTTATCGGAAGTAATAATTTTTGTTATACCTTTGCTTTTGAAAATTTTATCTTCTTCATAATATTCAGCAAACTCAGCTTCAACAATATTATTTTTATTGTCGGTCGCTTTAATATTATCTGTGATAAGTAAATATCCTGTTTTTTTATTATATTTTACATAATCACTATTAATTACTTTATCTTCTGTCTTTACCGTAACTTCGTTTTTAAAAATCGAAGTCATTCCATCCTTATCTAAAGAAATATTTTTTGCTTTGATTAATAAATTTTCAGCAAAAGAATTTGCAGTCAAACAAATTGAAAAAAAAATTATATAAAGTTTATTTTTCATTAATTTGTAAAACTCCAATAAAAGTAAATAAACTTAAAGCTATAACAGGCGCCCAAACAGACAAAATTAGAGGAATTCTGTCTGTTTTTCCTAATGCTATAGAAAGATCTTTAAAATAATAAACTAATACACTTATAATTAATCCTAAAATAATAAATCTTAAGTTATCAGATTTTCTTTGTGTATGCATAGTTAGAATAGCTGCTATTGCTGTCATTAAAAATAAGAAAAAAGGTAAAGAAAGCATAGTATGATAATTCCGATCTAAAAATTGATTATTATAACCTTTATTTAACAAATTTTGATAATTAATTATGAGATCAAAAAAAGATATAGTATCAGAGTTGCTAAATAAACTTGTAATTTTTTCATAATTATAAATTGAAGTAATTTCTTGGCTAACAAATGTCTTTTTCTCGAATATTCCATCTGAATATTTAAAGATAATCACGTCATTTAAAATCCAATTATTAGATGTAATATCAACTTTTTTAGAAAAAATTTTTCTTTCTAATTTGTAATCATCTTTAAATTCAAATATTATTACATCTTTAAGCACTGTTCCTTCAATATTTTCAGAAGAAATAATTCTATCACCATTCTTTATTGTCTCTTTTATCCAGAGACCATTTTTATTAAAGGTAACCAAATGATCAATATCTCTTGCATGTTGTGATTTTGTTATCTCATAATATTTTACCATTGATGAGGTTATAGGACTAACTAACGTCAACACAATCCATCCCAATAAAAAAGACGCAAACGCAAGAATATAAAATATTTTAATATTAGAGAAACCATAAATTTTTAAAATTAGTAGGTCATTATTATTTCTAACTTTAATCATGAACCACATGCTCGAAACAAATATAATAAAGGGCAAAAGTTTTATGACTAAACTAGGAACAAATAAAGTTGTTAGGATTAACGGTTTTAATATACTCACATCCATATTTTTAAAAAATTCAATTTCCTCAAATAGATTTAAAATTACTCCAAAACAAAAAATTATTAAAACTAAAGTTAAAAAAGATTTTAAAAAATTTTTTAAAAGATATTTTATTACGACACTGTTCATATTACTTTTGTTTCTCTGTTAAATTTGTAAATAAGAAGTAGGTAAATTGAAGCAAACAAAGTAAATGGAGCAAGTATATAACTAATTTTTATATAATCGTTTAGACCTGTATATCTTATAAGTAATTCAGTTAAGATTAAAATAGAAAAGCTTAAAACAAATATTGAAATTCTATTTGAATATATTCTGCGATTTTTTAATAATAAAAATGAACAAATTAAAGATACAACTGGTATGTAAAATGGCAAAACAGTTCTTCTTATAATTATTGGCAATATTTCTTTTTTTGCTTCATTTTTACAAATTTCCAAGTTTTTGTCAGAACCAAAAAAACAACTCATAAGTTTACTAGTAGAAGTTTCTTGTAATTTTGGTAGCTTGACAGTTGAAGTAACGAAATTTCCTAAATCGATATTTAATTGTTCGAATTCCAGTACTTCATTTTCATTATTATTTTTTTTTGATGTAATAATCTGGCCATTAAGAAGAAACATTTCTCTTTCTTGTACAATTCCTTCTCTAGCTATAATAGTTACATCAGTAACATTAGAATTATTCGATGATAAATTTTTTAAATTATTTCCTTTATCATGTAAAAATATATTTTTTACTTCATTATTAATTTTTTTTTCCACTATGTAAGTAAAACCTTTAAATGAATCGCTAAATTGTTTAGCCCGTATGGTTGGTAAAAAAGAATTTAAGTTATCTTTACCTAGCAATTGTCTTGATTTATTTAAAGCAGATGGTGTAAGAAAAATAGAAAAAATTAAGTAAATAAATACAATAACTACAGAGGCAAGAAAAAATAAATTTACTATTTCTATTTTCTTAACACCTGAAACCCACAAAACATCAAATTCTCTATCTTGAACATGTTTTAAAATAAATATTATTATTGATAAAAGAAAAGCTAAGGGTATAAACTTAGGCGCTAGACCAAAAAGATTTAAAAAAGAATACTGGAAATACGTAATTATTGGGTAACCACTATCTACAATTAAATCTAAAAAATTTACTGATCTTACTGTTAATGCAATGATTGATAACCCAAAGACTATAGTCAGAAATGTCTTAAAGATTTCTAAGAAAAAGTTTTGATAAATTTTGTTTTGTAGCATTGTAATTTGAGGTATATAAATAATGTAACTTTAGTTAAAACTCAACCTATGATAGTACACTATGACAAACTTTCCATTGAATTCTCTCATTTTTGACCATATATACCTTCCAACTCTATTAAGAAGATGTTTAAAAATTTATGGCTATCAAAATTAATTATTCAAAAAAAACAACTAGTAAATCTTCAGGTAATCTAGTCCTATTTGTCAATGAAAAATTTAACATTAATGGACTAAAAAAATATCTTTCTAACTCGGAACTTTCTTACATAAATGACTTATTAAAAACTAGCGATTTAAAAAAAAATTTACTTGTTTTTGAAGTTAACTCAAAAAAAAAGATAATATTAATTTCTGTTAAAAAAGATTTGAAGAGCTTTGATATAGAAAATCTAGGTGCCAAATTTTTCGGTTATATAAATCATGGAAAGAATAGTGCATACTTTATAAACTCTGATAATATTGTGGAAAAATATGAAAATTTTATAGGATATTTTCTTCACGGACTAAAATTAAAATCTTACGAATTTAAAAAGTATAAAACAAAAAAAGAAACAAAATCTTTTTCTATAAATGTACTAGGAAATAAAAATAAACCTTCAGTTCAGAGTCAACTTAAATTTAAAGCTTTGGAAGAAGGAACTTTTTACGCGAGAGATTTAGTCTCTGAGCCTGGAAATATTTTACATCCAGATGAATACGCAAAAAGATTAAATTCTCTCAGAAAAGATGGTTTAAAAGTAAATATATATAATGAAAAAAAATTAAAAAAAATGGGTATGAATGCTTTACTTGGTGTAGGGATGGGAAGTATTCGAGGATCTTATCTTGTAACAATGGAATGGAATGGAGCAAAAAATAATTCTAAGCCTTTAGCATTTGTTGGAAAAGGAGTTACTTTTGATACAGGTGGTTATTCATTAAAACCAGCAAGATTTATGGAAGATATGACTTATGACATGGCAGGCTCTGCTGCTGTAGTTGGTTTAATGAAGAACTTAGCATTGAGAAAAGCAAAAATTAATGCGGTCGGCGTTGTTGGACTTGTCGAAAATATGGTAAGTGGTGATGCTCAAAGACCTGGAGATATTGTTAAATCTTATAGCGGTAAAACTATAGAAGTGTTAAACACAGATGCAGAAGGTCGATTAGTTTTAGCTGATGCACTAACATTTACTGAAAGAAAATTTAAACCAAAATTCATAGTTGATTTAGCGACTCTAACAGGTGCAATCATAGTTTCTTTAGGATCGGAATACGCTGGGCTTTTTTCAAATGATGACAAGTTATCTAATCAAATTTTAACTGCAGGCAAAAAGGTTGAGGAGAAGCTATGGAGAATGCCTCTTCATAAAAATTACGATAAACTTATGAATTCTAAAAATGCCGATATGCAAAATATAAATTATGTTGGTGGAGCAGGGTCAACAACAGCGGCTCAATTTTTACAAAGATTTATTTTAAATAAAACTCCATGGGCTCATTTGGACATTGCTGGTATGGCTTTTTCAAAATATGGTGGTGCTTTGAATTCAGGCGGAGCAACAGGATTTGGGGTAAGATTATTAAACCAACTAATCGAGGAACATTATGAGTAATGAACAAACTCTATCAATAATTAAACCTGATGCCGTTGAAAGAAACTTAGTAGAAGATATAAAAAATATTTTCATAAAAAATAATTTAATAATTAAGGAGAGTAAAAAAATTCATATAACAAAAGATGAAGCTGCTGAGTTTTATAAAGTTCATCAATCAAAGCCTTTCTACAATGATTTATGTGCATATTTATCATCAGGACCAATAGTTGTAATGATTTTAGAAGGTGAGAATGCAGTAATAGGCAATAGAAAATTAATGGGAGCAACAAATCCTAAGGATGCTGAAGAAAGTACGATAAGAAAATTATACGGAATTTCAATAGACAAAAACTCTGTACATGGATCAGACTCAGTAGAAAATGCAAAAAAAGAAATTCAATTCTTTTTTAAGAACTAATTATTTCTAAAAATCTTAATTACAGCTTCTGGAAAAATTTGATATTCTAATTTTTGGGTTTTTTGTTTTAGAGTTTTTTCATTGTCATTAGAGCTTATAAAAAAACTTTTTTTAGCAATAATATTACCACCATCTAATTTCTCGTTTACATAGTGGACTGTGCAGCCAGTTTTTTTTTCATTATCTTTTAAAATTCTTGAAAAAGTATTAAGCCCTTTAAATTTTGGCAAAAGAGAAGGATGAATATTTATAATTTGTTTTCCAAATTGTTGTATAAAATTTTTTGAAATAATTTTCATATACCCCGCAAGGCAGATGAAAGATATTCTATATTTTTTTAAAGTTTGAATTAGATGAGCATCATGATTTTTAAATTTAGAATTCATAATAATATAAGGAATTGAATTTCTTTTTGCATGTATAATTCCATAAGCATTTTTATTATTCGAAACTATTAATTTTATATTTAGTGGAAATTTATAATCTCTTGATCTTTGTATTAAATTTTTAAGATTTGAACCTTGTCCTGAAATAAAAACACAAGTATTTCTTTTTACCATCTTAAAGAATTTAATAAGTTAACTTTTTTTTTATTTTTTGAAATATAGCCAATTTCATAAGGCATGAACTGTTTAGAAAAAAATTTTTTTATTTTTGTGATATTTTTTTTATGAACTATAAGACAAAAACCAACCCCACAATTAAAAGTTGTCATCATCTCTTGGTCTGATATATTTTTCTTCTTCAGCCATTTAAATATTTTAGTTATCTTAATTTTTGAAAGATTAATATTTAAAGATAAATTATCTGGTATTGATCTCAATAAATTTTCAACTAATCCTCCACCAGTTATATGAGCTGATGCATTAATAAGATTTTTATTTGTTAATTTTAAAATTTCGTTAGAATAAATTTTAGTAGGTTTTATAATTTCTTTTTTTAAACTATTAGAAATTTTACTGTTTTTTAAAATAGATCGTACTAGAGAATAACCATTAGAATGAATTCCATTTGAAGGGATAGCTAAAACTACATCATCTTTATTTACATTTTTTTTACTTAAAATTTTTTTTTTGGAAACTACACCTACACTAAATCCAGCAAGGTCAAATTTATTTTTGGAATATATTCCTGGCATTTCAGCAGTTTCACCACCAATTAATTTACAATTAGATATTTTACATCCTTCAAAAATACCCTTTAAAATTTTTTTGGTTTTACTTAAATCAAGTTTACCAACAGCAATATAATCTAAAAAAAATAATGGTTTAGCACCTTGAACAATTAAATCATTTATGCACATCGCCACTAGATCAATGCCGATTGTATCAAATTTTTTAAATTTATTAGCTAAATCAATCTTAGTTCCAACTCCGTCAGTGCAAGAAACTATCACTGGATCCTTTATTTTAATCTTACTAATATCAAATAAAGATCCAAAACCACCAATTATCTCTTTCTCAAAAGAATTTTTCGTTTTTTTGACATTTTTTTTGGATAAAATAGATATGTGCTTAACTAATTTATTAGCTAATGAAATGTTTACACCACTTTTTTTATAGCTATTTTTTATTTTTTTCATTTATAAAATGATATTTAACTTTTTATGAAATTTCACAAACTAATCATATTTATTTTAATTGTTTTTTTTAAAACTGGAAACGTTTTATCAGATAATGACATATTTAATGTTAATAATATTGAGTTAAAAAAAGAGGGTAAAGTCACTAATGCTTTATTAGCCAATCAAGCTATAAAAGAAGGCTTTAAAAATCTCATAGAAAAAATCTTATTAGAAGAAGATATTAAGAAACTGTCAGAATTAAAATTTTCTGAAATAAAAGAATTAGTCACTTATTACCAAGTATCAAATAAAAAAGATGATAGTAATGAAATAGAGAAAATAAATTATAATATTTCTTTTGATAAAGATAAAATACACAATTTATTTTACAAAAAAGGTATTTCATATTCTGAAATTGAAAATAAAGAATTATTTTTATTACCAATATTAAAAAAAAATAATAAAATTTTTATTTATAATCAAAATTATTTTTATAAAAAATGGAATGAAGTTTACAAAACAGATTTAATAGAATTTATTCTTCCAATAGAAAATATCGAAATTATAGAAAATATTAATTTAAATAAAAATAATTTATTAAATTTAAATTTAGATAATTTATTTAAAGAATATGCAGGTAAAAATTTAGCTTTAATTTTAATTGAGGACAATTACCCTAATCAAACAAAAATATATTTTAAAACAAAAATTTTAGGGAAGAATATTGTAAGAAATATTGATATAGAAAAATTTGATTTAAGTGAGAATAATTTTTACATAAAAATAATAACTGAAATAAAAAAAGAGATCATTAATATAGTAAAATCACAAAATTTAATTGATATTAGCGTGCCTTCATTTTTAAATGCTCAGCTTAAAATTAATAAGAAAAGTAATCTCGTTGAATTAAATTCAAGGCTTAAAAAAATTGATTTAATTGAAAATATATATGTTAAAAAATTCAATAAAGAATTTGTTTATTTAAAAATAAAATATTTAGGAAAATTAGATAAAATAATAAAACAATTAGAAAAACAAAAAATTATTTTGCAACCAGAAAATGACCAGTGGAGTATTGAAATTATTTAATGAGTCAATTAGTTTTTAAATTTCCTTTCAAAAAAAAATATTACGAACAAGATTTTTATGTTTCTAGTAACAATTTTACTGCATATAAATTAATTGAAAGTTGGCCAAATTGGCCAGGAAAATGGTTAAATGTTTTTGGTTCTATAGGTTCAGGAAAAACTCATTTATCAAAAATTTTAGAGAAAAAAATTAAAAAAACAAAAATTGTAGAAGCAGTAAATATCAACAACAGAGTTGTAGAGGAACTAAATCATTTGGATTGCTTAATAATAGATAATTATGAAAATAATATTGATGAAAAATTATTTTATTCAATCTTAAATCAATCAAAACAGTTAGAAAATTATATTTTAATTAATAGCATTCCTTCAATTAAAGAATTAACTTTTGAACTTAAAGATTTACAATCTAGAATAAATAGCTTCATTTATATCGGCATTGAACTGCCTACAGATGATTTACTTCAGGTCATTATATCTAAGTCTTTTTCTGAAAAGCAAATAAATATTAATCCAAAAATATCTGACTATATTATTAGAAATGTAGAAAGATCTTATGAAAAAATGTTTAAATTACTTAAAGATATTGATGATTTGTCGTTATCTACTGGAAAGTCAATAAATATTAATCTAATAAAAAAAGTACTTGATCAATGAATAAATACAGAACACATAATTGCTCAGACCTAAATGAGAAAGAAATTAATAAGACAGTTTATTTATCAGGCTGGCTACACAGGAAAAGAGACCATGGAAATTTACTGTTTGTAGATCTTAGAGATCATTATGGAATTACCCAATGTGTAATAGAAAATAATAATAAATTTTTTCCAATATTGGAAAGATCTAAGCCAGAATCCGTTTTAAAAATAATTGGCAAAGTTGTGCAAAGGGCAGCAGGTACAGAAAATCTAGATTTAAAGACTGGTAAAATTGAAGTTTCAATTGAGTCTGTCGATATACTATCTAACGCCAAAGATTTGCCAATTCCAGTGTTCGGAGAGCAAGATTACCCTGAAGATATAAGATTAAAGTATAGATTTTTAGATCTTAGAAGAGATGAAATGCATAAAAATATTATTTTAAGATCTAAAGTTATTTCATTTATAAGATCAGAAATGTTAAAATTGGGATTTTTAGAATATCAAACGCCGATTTTAACTTCTTCTAGCCCAGAAGGGGCAAGAGATTTTCTAGTTCCAAGTAGATTAAACCCAGGTAAATTTTACGCTCTACCACAAGCACCTCAACAGTTTAAACAATTAATTATGGTTTCAGGTTTTGATAAATATTTTCAAATAGCCCCTTGTTTCAGAGACGAAGATGCTAGAGCAGATAGAAGTCCAGGAGAATTTTATCAATTAGATTTAGAAATGTCATTTGTAGAGCAAGAAGATGTTTTTCAAGTAGTCGAAAAATTGATGATTAGTCTATTTAAAAAATTTTCGTCAAAAATGCTTTTAAATGAAAAATTTCCTAGAATACCATACCAAGAAGCAATGCAAAAATATGGAACTGATAAACCAGATTTAAGGAATCCATTATTAATTCAGGATATTACTAAAATTTTTATCAGGGATGATGTTAAATTTGAAATTTTTAAAAAATTAGTAAATTCAGGATCAATCGTTAGAGCAATAATTACAAAAAATACAAAAGATAGACCAAGAAGCTTCTTTGACAACATTGATAAATGGGCAAAAGAACAGGGAGCATCAGGCTTAGCTTATTTTACCATTGAACAAGATAAGGAAATTAAAGGCAAAGGACCAGTTGGGAAATTTTTTAGCGAAGAATCAATAAAAGAAATAATGAAGATAAGTGGAGCAAAAATAGGAGATAGTATTTTTCTAGCTTGCGGAAAGGAAAAGGAAATAGAGAAAACTCTTTCTCACGCTAGAGATAAAATTGCAAGAGATTTAGAAATAATTGATGAAAATAAATTCGCTTTTTGCTGGATAATTGATTATCCAATGTTTGAATTTGACGAAAGTTCTAAGAAAGTGATTTTTAGCCACAATCCTTTTTCTATGCCTCAAGGAAATATTAATGAGTTAAATTTAGATAAGCCATTAGAAATTAAAGCCTATCAATACGATATTGTTTGTAATGGAATTGAACTTTCCTCAGGTGCCATAAGAAATCATATACCTGATTTAATGTATAAGTTATTTTCTATAGCAGGTTATAATGAAAACGAAGTTAACGAAAAATTTAGCGGTATGATTAGTGCATTGAGCTATGGAGCACCACCACATGGAGGAATTGCACCAGGAATAGATAGAATTGTAATGTTGTTAGCAGGCAAAGAAAATATTAGGGAGGTTACTTTATTTCCTTTGAATCAGAATGCTCAAGATTTGATGATGAAAGCTCCATCTGAGGTAGACGATAAACAATTAAAGGAATTAAGTATTAAAAAAGATATTAAGAAAAGCTAATTTTTAGTTTTAAGATTAATTCTAACGTCAGTTAGATCGACTAACTTTTCCTCATAATTGCTTCTCACAAACCCTTTGGAGGTAATATTTTTTACAATTTTAAGAAACTTATCGTCCCCATTATCTATATCTATATTTTTTGAGCTTACTATTGAAGGTGTATGAGCTAATTCTTCTTTACCTAAATATGAAATAGCTAATTCCCTAAAAACATAGTCTAAAATTGAAGATGCACTTAAAATTCTATCATTACCCGCAACATTACCTGATGGTTCAAATTTAGTGTCAATAAATGCGTCAACGTACTCTTCTAAAGGTACTCCGTATTGTAGGCCAAGAGAAATAGCTATAGCAAAGTTATTCATCATTGCCTTTACCAATTCTCCCTCTTTATTTGTATCAATAAAAATTTCTCCAATTTTCCCATCATCATATTCACCAGTGTGAAGATACACTTTATGGTCTCCTATTTGTGCTTTCTGAATATAACCTTTTCTTCTATCCGGCATTTTAAAACGAGCATGATTTTTAATCTTAAGACTATTTGTAATCTCTATTTTTTCATTTTTGTTCGCATCTACAAGTTTATTTTTAATGCTATCAGGAATAGAGCTCTTTATCTTTGCCTCACTCGTTTTTTTGTTATTTTTATCACCAATTTTCTTTGTCTTTCGGTTATTGAGTTTTACTTCAATAACCTCAACATTGCCGTCAGTTCTTTGGTCTATTTTAGATAATTCCTTATCGTTCAAATCATCTAAGGTATGAACTGTCTTAAAAGTGCAAGTATAGTAAGTTTCAACAATGAATTTTTTCATAAATAATTGGAATCTATTATAGTTAAGATATATATATTAATTTTATCAGGTGTCTATTGTATAATAATACAATTATAAATTGTGTGGATTTAAAAAAAAATGAGATTGAATATTATTTTTACTTGGTGGAATAAACAAACCTTCGGAACTTTTCTTAAGACTTTGTTATACGGTACTCATGTTGGAAAAGATGAATTTGGGAACAAATATTATAAAAGTAAAAAAAATGAGAGATGGGTTGTTTACGCCAATAATATAGAAGCGACAAAAATTTCTTCAGACTGGTACATGTGGATTCACCATACTGTCGATAAGATACCTAACAAACATGATACAAAAAAACATCTTTGGCAGAAAAGTCATTTAGAAAACCAAACAGGATCAAAAAATAGCTTCAAACCAATAAAAATTAAAAAAAATGACATTCAAAAAAAATATAAAACTTGGAAATAAATTAATTATTTTTCTGATTTCATTTATTTTTTCATTTAATTTATCTTTTGCAGATGATAAAATTATTAGTACACCTTTAATTAATTTAGAAAAAATAAAACCAAGTTTTGAAGAACCAAATGAAGAAAATGAAAATTCAACAACCAACCAAAATCTTAAAGAAAAAAAAAAATTAACCAATTTCACAACATCTTCTCATGCAGTACTTATAGGCCTCGATAAAATAACTGCTAAATCATCCGAATTAATTATTAATTTAGATGAAGTAAAAAAATTTGGACCCTTAGAAATTAAAATTTTAAAATGTGGAAAAGTAAAAATTAATAATATTTTGGAGGATGTCGCTTATATGCAAGTAAAAGATCTTACAAAAAATGAGAATGAAAAGGTATTTATATTTAATGGATGGACTTTTGCATCAGACCCTAGTTTAACCCCATTTGATCATGCAATTTATGATTTACAATTATTGAATTGTTATAATGTTTAATAAAATTTTTCTTTACCAAGCCAATTTGTATCAAAATCGGAATTTATAAATTTTTTATGATTCAATATCTTTTTGTGCAAATCAATTGTGGTACTAATTCCCTCTAAAACAAACTCATCCAACGATCTTAAAGTTCTTTGAATAGCTTCAGTTCTATTCCTGCCTTTACAAATAACTTTCGCAATTAAACTATCGTAGTAAGGAGTAATTTTACAACCTTGAAATATAGAACCATCTACTCTTGTTCTAAAACCGGATGGTTGATGGCAGACAGTGATCGTCCCTGGACTAGGCTGGAAGTCTAAAGCTGGATTTTCTGCATTAATTCTACATTCTATTGAATGTCCCCTAGGCATAATATCTGCTTGGTCGAGTGCAGTATTGCCCGTAAACGCTATCCATAATTGCTCTTTAACAATATCAATACCTGTTTGAACTTCTGTTACCGGGTGCTCTACTTGAACTCTAGTATTCATTTCTAGAAAATAAAATTTACCATCTTCATAAATAAATTCAACTGTGCCTGCACCTTCGTAATTAATCTGTTCTACCATTTTGACTGTTTTTTCTAAGAGATCTTTTCTTTGATTTACAGTTAAAACTGGGCTAGGTGTCTCCTCAATTAATTTCTGATGTCTTCTTTGTACAGAGCAGTCTCTTTCGCCTAGATGAACTGTTTTATCTTTACCTGACATTATTTGTACCTCTATGTGCCTAGGATTCTTAAAATATTTTTCAATGTATAATTCATCATTGTTAAAAAATTTTTTTGCTTCTGATTTTGCTGTTAAAAATAAATTTTCTAACTGATTTTCTTCTTCAACTATTTTCATTCCTTTTCCACCACCACCACCAGCCGCTTTAATAAGTACAGGATAACCAATTTCTTTACACAATGATTTTGCTTCACTGACAGACTTTACTCCATCTTCTGACCCTTCAATTACTGGTAAGCCATATTTTTTTGCTATTTTTTTTGCTTGTATTTTGTCTCCCATTTTTGAGATTAAATCTGCGCTTGGACCTATAAATTTTATTCCATGTCTGTTAACTATTTCAGAAAATTTTGCATTTTCTGATAAGAAACCATATCCCGGGTGAATTGCTTCTGCACCAGTTAAATCTACAGCTGACATTATTGATGAAATATTTAGATAACTATTTTGAGGCTGGTGAGAACCTATACAAACACTTTCGTCTGCGAGTCTTACATGCATAGAGTCAGCGTCAACATCAGAATGAACAGCAACAGTTCCTATACCCCATTCTTTACATGCTCTAATAATTCTAACAGCTATTTCTCCTCTATTGGCTATTAAAACTTTTTTAAACATTATTTATTTATTTAAGAAGAATAAGGGTTTGACCAAATTCTACTGGCTGACTATCTTCTACTAAAATTTTTTTTACTTCACCATCAGCTGTTGAAGGAACATGGTTCATCGTTTTCATAGCTTCAACAATCATTACAGTTTGTCCTTTTTTAATTTTATCTCCAATTTCTACAAATTTTTTAGCACCCGGTTCAGCAGCTAAATAAGCGGTGCCAATAATAGGAGATTTAACTCTTATACCACCAGTATCATCTGAGGATTGTAAAACAGCTTTATTTGGAGACACTACAGCGCTACTTTTAGTTGGGTCAACTGCTTTAGAAGCTCTAGAAACTTTAATTTTAGTTTGACCCTCTTGATACTCCAACTCTGTTAGAGCAAACTCTTTTAAATTATCTACAAGTTCTTTAATTAATTTTTTATCAATTTTCATTTTTCTAAAAATTTATTCATTGCTTTTAAAGCCATTATATAGCCATCAGCCCCAAAACCACAAATAACTCCTTTAGCTAATTTACTTATTAAAGATTTGTGTCTGAATTCTTCTCTATTATAAATATTGCTTATATGCAATTCAATAATAGGCATTTTAAGTATTTTTAAAGCATCATGTATTGCTACAGAAGTGTGTGTGTAACCGCCAGCGTTAATAATTAAACCTTGCTGTTCATTCCTTGAATTTTGAATTTTCTCAACTAACTCTCCTTCAATATTAGACTGATATAAAGAAAGAGCTATATTATTCTTGTCAGTAAATTCTTTGCAGTTTTTTTCAATGTCTTTAAGTGTAAAACTTCCATATTGATTTCTCTCTCTTTCACCTAAAAGGTTGAGGTTTGGCCCATTAAGAATTATAATTTTATTCATCAATATTTATTATTATTACTGATTAGCTGAATTATGGCAAAAATACAATTAAATGGAAAAAAAATATCAATTAAATCAAACTTTTCCATACAGGATTTATTAAAAAAATATAAACTTGAAAATAAAAAAGTTGCTATTGAACATAATGGAATAATTATTCCAAAAATTAGCTATAAAAAAAAATATTTAAAAAATAAGGATAAAGTAGAAATTGTTCATTTTATTGGAGGAGGTTAAATTGAAAAAAGATATTTTAAAAATTGCAAACAAATCCCTTAAATCAAGACTTATTGTTGGAACAGGAAAATATAAAAGCTTTTCTGAAACGGCTAAAGCAATAAAAGTATCTGGTGCAGACATGGTTACCGTCGCTGTAAGGCGAGTAAATATTTTAGATAAAAAAAAACCAATATTAACTGATTATCTTAATCCTAAAAAAATAATCTATTTGCCTAATACAGCTGGATGTTTTAATTCTGAAGAGGCCCTTAGAACTCTTAGACTAGCACGTGAAATGGGAGGATGGAAATTAGTTAAATTAGAAGTTTTGGGCGATAAGAAAACTTTATATCCAAATATGATTGAAACAATTAAATCCACTAATGTACTTGTTAAAGAAGGTTTCAAGGTAATGGTTTATTGCTCAGACGACCCATTGTTGGCAAAAAAATTAGAGGATAACGGCGCTTCAGCTATTATGCCATTAGCTTCACCAATAGGGTCAGGTCTAGGACTACAAAATAAGATTAATATATCATTGATAATTAAACAATCCAAAGTCCCTGTTATTGTAGATGCGGGCATTGGAACTGCATCGGACGCAACAATTGCCATGGAATTGGGATGTGATGGGGTTTTAATTAATAGTGCTATAGCAAACGCAAAAAAACCAATTTTGATGGCTGAAGCATTTAAAGATGCTGTTATTTCAGGAAGAAATTCTTATTTAGCAGGTAGAATGAAAAAAAATTATTTTGCTTCACCAAGTTCACCAAAAACAGGATTAATTTAACTTTTCTTTTTTCGCCTAATCCAAAGAGTTCTTAATTTTTTACTTGTTTTCTTTTTTTTTATATCTTTCTTATCTTTTTTTAATTCTTTTTTAATCTCTTTTATTTCTTTAACTACTGTTTTTTTTATTTTTTTTATTTCTATAATATTATTTATATTTTCAATTGTGCTAATAATCTTTTTTGATTTATTTAATAAATCAATTTTATATTCAGGAATTATCAATTTTTGATCTGATAGTATTTCTACTTTAAATAAATATTTTTTTTGAAAATATTTCAATTCTTCAATCAAATTTTTCTCAATATATAGTCTTACCTTTTCTGGAACATAAGATTTAATTATCTTTACTTTATCAGTAAAAGCTAAATATTGAATTTTTTTAAGAATTTTTTGAGAGAACGAACTTAAAGATAACTGAGTTTCCCATTTAATAGATCCCTCACGTAGTCTTTGTCGAGTCATTTCAAGCAAACCAAAATTACTTATTCTTCCGATTTGAATTCTAGCCCTATCTTTTCTAATACTTTCTTTCATTTTTTTTTCTACGGTGCGTCTGTTATAAAAATTCATCATATCAATGAAATCAATTACAATTAATCCAGATAAATCTCTTAATTTAATTTGATCGGCTATTTCTTCTGCAGCCTCTAAGTTTGTATTTAATGCTGTCTTTTCAATATTTATTTGTTTTGTAGATTGCCCCGAGTTAATATCAATTGAAACTAAAGCCTCCGTTGGATTTATAACTAAGTAACCTCCAGATTTAAGTTTTACAGTTGGTTCATAAATATTATTTAGTTCTTTCTCAATATTTGCATCATGAAAAAGAGGTATCTTCCCTCTGTATTTTTTTATATTTTTTACATTTTTAGGCATCAATACTTTCATAAATTTTTTTGCTTTTTGATAGGCTTCATTTCCATCGATATAAACATTTTTTGTGTCATTATCGTATGTGTCTCTCAAAGTTCTTTTAATTATATCACCTTCTTCATAAACTAATGAAGGCGCGTTTGAGTTTAATGCATTATCTTTTATTTCTTCCCATGTTTTTAAAGTGTTATTAAAATCTTTTTCTATCTCGTTCTTTGTTTTATTTGCTCCTGCAGTCCTAACAATTACACCCATACTCTTGGGAATAATAATTTCATTAAGAATGCCTCTTATTTTCTGTCGATCACTAGAACTGAAAATTTTTCTTGATATTCCGCCACCCTTTGCAGTGTTGGGCATTAAAACCATATATTTTCCTGCTAAAGAAATGAATGTTGTAAGCGCAGCTCCTTTTTGACCTCTTTCCTCTTTAATAACTTGTACTAAAATAACTTGGCCAGGTTTGATCACTTCTTGTATTTTATATCTTTTAATTCCAAATGAAGTTTTTACTTCTTCACGATAATTTTTTTGTTTGTTTTCTTTTTCATCCTGAGAATTATTTTCTTCAATTTTTGTTCCATTATCTTCAAGAGCAATTTCATCCTGAGAATTTTCATTGTTACCATCAGCCGCCTTATCTTTAAGGTTCTCTCTTATTTTTTCTTCTACATTTTTTATTTTTTCCTTATCTTCAGATGGAATTTGATAATAATCTGACTGAACGTCATTAAAAGCCAAGAAACCATGCCTATCCCTTCCAAAATTAACAAAGGCGGCCTGTAGTGAAGGCTCAACTCTACTTACTGTTGCTAAATAAATATTGTTCTTAAAATTTAGATTATTTTTATCTTCAAATTCATATTCTTCAATTGAATTATCGGATTTAAGAACAATACGCGTTTCATTTGGATGCGAAGCATCAATGTATAAATTTTTTTCCATTTTTGTTGAATTCCTTTAAATTTGTTGAAATCTGTGAGTTTTAAATTTGACATTCATGCAGTTTATACGAATTTACGAATAAATACACTTATTTAAATTTTATATGCCTAAAGAAAGTCAAACTTTTTATAAATAAAATGGTAAAATGTTAAATTTTCTTAATTTTTCACTTAAATTCATAATTATATTTTTAATAGTTGTTTTACTTTTTACGCTATCAACATTATGGTATTTTTCCGTAGGTCTTCCCGATTATAAAAAACTTTCAAATTACCAACCTCCAATTTCAAGCAGAGTATACTCAGGAGACGGGAAATTAATAGCTGAATATGCCATTGAAAAAAGACTATTCGTGCCTTTTGAGTCTATTCCAAATAAAGTAATAAATTCTTTTTTATCAGCTGAAGATAAAAATTTTTTTAGTCACCCTGGTATAGATGCAAAAGGAATATTAAGAGCGATATTAAAAAATATAAAAAATGTTTCTCAAAACAAAAGATTAGAAGGAGCATCAACTATAACTCAACAAGTTGCAAAAAATTTTCTTTTAACTAATGAAGTTTCCGTAAAAAGGAAAATTAAAGAAGCAATTTTAGCTTTTAGAATTGAAAGAGCTTATTCAAAAGAGAGAATTTTAGAATTATATTTAAATCAGATTTATTTAGGGCAAGGAACATATGGAATTGCTGCAGCAAGTTTGGAATATTTTGATAAACCAATAAAAGAATTAAACTATTCAGAGTCTGCTTTATTAGCAGCACTTCCTAAGGCTCCAAGCAGATACAATCCTTATAAATACCCAAAAGTTGCTGAATTTAGAAGAAATTTAGTTCTAGAAAATTTAGAAGATAATAATTTTATATCAAAAAAAGAATTAAAAAAATTTAAAAATATAAAATTAAATCTCAAAAAAAGAAAAATTGAAATAGTTAACGAAGCCAATTCTTATACTGAGGAGGTGAGAAGATCTGTAAATAATAACTATGGTTTTGAAAAATTATATTCTCAAGGTTTAAGTATTAGAACACCTTTAAATATTAACTATCAAATACATGCTCTCAATTCTTTAAGAAAAGGTATAGAAAATTATGACAGAAGACATGGTTGGAGAGGTCCGATAACAAATAAATTTAAAAATAAAAATTGGAAAAATAAATTAAATGAATTTAAATTAGATCCAACTTTAAATTGGAAGTTTGCAGAAATTCTGGATTTAGATAATACACAAATTAAGTTTAAAATTCTTGGTCAAAAAAAAATTATTAATGGAGTTTTAACTAAAAAGAATGTTAATTGGACTATTCCAAAGAATAAATTTATTTCTGATAGGTATGAAATTGGCGATATTCTCTTTGTGAAAAAAAAAAATAATTACTGGTCTCTAAAGCAGTATCCAAAAGTAAATGGAGGCATAGTTGTCTTGGACCCCTATACCGGTGATATAAAAGCATTAGTTGGCGGATTTAATTTTAAATCTAGTGAATTTAATAGAGTGACCCAAGCAAAAAGACAACCAGGCTCTGCATTCAAGCCAATTGTTTATGCAGCAGCCTTAGAGAAAGGTTTTGCTCCCAATTCAATTATACTTGATGCACCTTTTGTAGAAAGTCAGGGCGTTGGATTAAAAAACTGGAAGCCTGAAAATTACGGTAAAAAATTTTATGGTCCCTCAACTTTTAGAAAGGGAATAGAGTATTCAAGAAATTTAATGACTGTTAGAATAGCTAAAATTTTAGGAGTTGATGAGATTTTGAATTTATCAAAAAAATTGAATATTTATGAAGAGATTCCTGAACTCCTATCAGTCTCATTAGGTGCAGCAGAGACTACATTGATAAATTTGACAGCTGCGTATGCTCCTTTTGTTAATGGAGGAAAAAGAATTGAACCAAATTTAATTTCTAGAATTCAGGATAGAAGAGGTAAAACAATTTTTAAAGTTGAAAATAGAAAATGTATAGGCTGTGATAAATTTATAGATCAAACAAATAAATACCCAAAAATTAAAACCACTAATGAACAAGTAATTAGCACAGAAACTGCATACCAAATGACATCAATTTTACAAGGAGCAGTTCAAAGAGGAACAGCAAAAAAATTAAGATCATTAAAGGTGCCTCTAGCAGGAAAAACTGGAACAACTAACGATAACTATGATGCCTGGTTTATTGGTTTTTCATCTAATCTAATTATTGGAGTATATATTGGTTTTGATAGTCCAAAATCTTTGGGTAGATTTGAGACAGGCTCTAAAGCAGCCTTACCTATATTTAAAAATTTTATTGAAAATGCCCTTTATAAAGACGATTTTAAAGATTTTAAAATACCAGAAAATATTTATTTGACTTCATTAAATTATGACACAGGGTTAAAAGCAGCTCCTGGAGAAAAAAATATAATCATTGAAGCTTTAAAGCAGAAAGATATTAACAACTTTGATAATAATAACTTAATCTCAATCAATAGACGTGATACGTTAATTATGTTTAGACAATTTTATTAATGCAAAATTTTGAAAATAAATTAGCAAAGACAGAAAAAAATCTCAATAATATTAGGGGGTATCTTTGATAAACAACGCGTCGAGAATAAACTTCAGGAATTGGAGCAAACTCTTTTACAAGAAAACTTTTGGAAAAATAAAGATTTAGTAAAAAAGACAATTAAACAAAAAAAAATTTTCGAAGATATTTTAAACTCTTATAAAAAATCATTTAGCGAAATAAGAAATATTAAAGATTTGTATAATCTTGCAGTTCTAGAAAAAAATGATGAAATTATTGATGATTGTATTTCAAAAATTGAACAAATTTTTAAAGATGTAAAAAAAATTGAGATTAATTGTTTTCTATCTGGAGAGAACGATGATTATAATATTTATCTTGAAATTCACGCTGGAGCAGGAGGAACAGAAAGTCAAGATTGGGCTGATATGCTTAGAAGAATGTACATGAAGTGGTTTGATAAAAAAAAATATAAATATGACATTATCAGTGAACATAAAGGGGAAGAAGCAGGAATAAAATCCTCTATATTAAAAGTAGATGGAGATTATCTTTACGGATTAATGAGAGCTGAGTCAGGAGTGCATAGACTAGTAAGAATTTCACCTTTTGATAGCGGTGCTAGACGACACACCAGTTTTGCTAGTGTTTGGGTATATCCGGCAGTGGACGATGATATTAATATAAAAATAGACGAAAAAGATTTAAGAATAGATACTTACAGGTCAAGTGGGGCAGGCGGTCAACATGTTAACACTACTGATAGCGCCGTTAGAATTACTCATTTACCAACTAGAATAGTTGTTCAATGTCAAAATCAAAGATCTCAACACAAAAACAAAGAGACTTGTTATAAAATGCTAAAATCGAGATTATATGAACATGAAATGCAAAAAAGAGACGAAGAAAACCAAAAAGAGTTAAATAATAAAACAGATATAGGATGGGGTTATCAAATCAGATCCTATGTTTTGCAACCATATCAGTTAGTAAAAGATTTAAGAAATAAAACTGAAAACACTAATCCCTCAAGTGTTTTAGATGGTAATATTGATCAATTTATAGAAGAAGGAATTAAAAATAGATAATGAAGAAAATTCTCTCTAATCTAATCTTGTTATTATTACTTTCTTCAATTTCATTAATTATAATTTTATCTACAATAGGAATTGAAACAAATAAATTTAATAATTTAATTTCAAAAAAAATTAATCAAATAAATAATAATATTAATTTAAAAATAACTACAATTAAATTTAAAATAGATATAAAAAAAATAAGATTATTTTTAGAGACAAAAAATCCGCAAATAAATTATAGTGACATTCTTATTCCAGTAAAAAATATAAAAGTTTATATCGATTTTGTTTCACTTATTAAGTCACAACCAAAAATTAGAAGAATAAACTTGATTTTAAATCAACTAGATATTGAACAATTAAAAAAGATATCAGCAACGCTGAAACCATCTAATTTTACAAGTTTTGTAAACAACAGGATAAAACAAGGAAGGCTAAATACAGAACTAGAGGTATATTTTGATAATAATAATTTATTAGAAAATTTTATTGTGAGAGGTTCAGTCACAAATTTAAAAGCTGAAATAATAAAAGCTATAAATTTAGAAAAAACAAATTTCAGTTTTTTTGCAGACAGTACAGATGTTTTAATAAAAAATATTTTTGGAGAAGTGGGTCCTATTAAAATTAAGAATGGAGATTTAAAATTAAAATTAGGTTCTGAAATTCAACTAGAGTCTAATTTTGCAACTACTATAAAATATGATGGTAAATCAATTAATTTAAAAAATTTATCAAATATTCATAAATATTTTAAAAATATAATTAATTTAGAAGCTGAATTAAATAACAGTTTTTTGATTAATCTAGACGAAACTTATAAAATTAAAAAATACGATTATAAAAATAAAGGTAAAATTGCAAAAGCAAATTTTGATTTAACAAAACCTTTAGAAAGTAATTTTTTAATAGATAAAATTAAAAAAATATCTTTAACTAAATCTGAAGTTAAAATGAATTTTAATCCCAAAAAAAATATTACAGCTATCGCTGGCCAATACTCTTTAAATGAAGGAAATTTTTTATTGTTTGATTTAGAAAATATTGCTGAAGGGGCGTTAATGAAGTTAAAACTTAATGCAGATTATGACAAATCTATTGAGTTGGATTTTATTAATTATCAGAAACAAAAAGACACTGTAGCTACTTTTTCTTTAAATTTAGAAAAAAAAAAAGATAATATTAAAATAAAAAAAATCAATTATGTTGATGGAAAAAATTCCATTTTTGCAGAAGATATTAAATTTAATAAAGATAGTTTTTTATCATTAAAAAAAATAAAAATAAAAACTAATAAAAAAGGTAAAAAAAATAATGATTTTACAGTACTGTATGGAAAAAAAATTACAATAAATGGAACTCAATTTGATGCAACTAATCTTCCTAAAATTTTAAACCAAAAGACGAAAAAAAATAAACTTTTACAAATAAGCAAAGATATTGAGATCGATTTTTCAAGCATTAAGGCACCTTTATCAGAAAACCTCAAAAACTTTAAATTGATTGGGAAAATTGAAAAAGGAAAATTTGTTAAAATTTCCTCAAAAGGAGATTTTGGTGCAAATAATTTTTTAGATATTACAATGAAGAAAGATCCAAAAAATCAAAAAAAATATTTAGAAATCTATTCAGATTTAACTAGGCCCCTTCTAACAGAATATAGTTTTTTTAAGGGACTTACAGGAGGCAAACTATTGTACTCATCTATTTTTGATGGCGTTAACTCAAACTCAAAATTAAAAATTGAAAATTTCAAAGTAATAAATGCCCCTGGTATGATTAAACTTCTATCATTGGCAGATCTTGGGGGTTTAGCAGATCTAGCTGAGGGTGATGGGTTATCTTTTGATATTTTAGAAATAAATATGGAAAGGAATAAAGATTTGTTAAAATTAAATGAAATACTTGCTCTTGGTCCCAGTATATCTGTTTTAATGGATGGGTATCAAGACCAGAGTGGGTTAACAAGTTTAAGAGGTACATTAGTCCCTGCTAAAACTCTTAATAAAATGATTTCTAAAATACCGTTAATAGGCAATATAGTTATTCCAAAAGAAGTTGGAGAAGGATTATTTGGTATCAGCTTTAAAATGAAAGGACCCGAAGGTAAAATAAAAACCACTATTAATCCTATAAGAACTATTACCCCAAGATTTATACAAAAAATTATTGATAAAAAAAAAAATCTAAATAATTTTAACTAGATAGTGTTTCTTTTTTCCGTAAGAAATTTTTAAAATTTTATCTTTAAAATCAGCTAGCTCAATTGTTCTTTTTTCATCAATTACCAAAACGTTGTTAATTTTAATTCCATTATTAGCAATTGTTCTCCTTGCCTCACTTTTAGAAGACGTGATTTTTTTTTCTGACAAAAAATTTAAAAGATTAATTCCTTTGCTTATTTCATTAGATTTTAATTTTATCTCTGGAAGTTCTGAACCTAATCCACCTTCTTTAAAAGTATCCTTTGCAGTTTGTTCTGCTTTTTTTGACGCCACTTCTCCATGAAGAATCTTAGTAGCTTCATTAGCCAATATTACTTTGAGATTATTAATATTTTTTTCTTTATCACAAATATTGTTTATTTCATTTGTATCTATATTTGTAAAAAAATTTAAAAATCTTTTTACATCACGATCATCAGTATTTCTCCAGAATTGCCAATAGTCATATGAAGAAAATAAATCTTTATTAAGCCAGATAGCACCCTTTTCAGTTTTTCCCATCTTTGCTCCAGAAGCTAAAGTAATTAAAGGGGATGTTAATCCGAAAGACTCTTTTTTAAGCATTCTTCTTATTAATTCTACGCCATTAACTATATTACCCCATTGATCAGAACCACCAATTTGTAAAATACAATTGTTGTTTTTAAATAGTTGATAAAAATCATAAGCTTGTAAAATCATGTAATTGAATTCCATGTAACTTAATGATTGTTCCCTCTCTAATCGTAATTTTACGCTATCAAAAGTGAGCATTTTATTTATGGTAAATTGACTTCCAATATCTCTTAGAAATTTAATATAGTTTAATTTTGTAAGCCACTCCGCGTTATCAACGAATATAGGTTTTGTATCTTTATTAGAAGTATCTAATATTTTATTAAAAACCTTTTTGATGCTTTGAATATTATCTTTAATTTCTTTGTATTCTAAAATTTTTCTTGTAGAGTCTTTTCCAGAAGGATCGCCTATGAGCGTCGTACCTCCGCCTAAAAGCACTATTGGTTGGTGACCATATTTTTGCATTAATTTCAAAATCATTATCTGCAACAAACTCCCAACGTGAAGACTATTTGCTGTACAATCGAATCCTATGTATCCAGAAATCGATTTTTTATTACAAATTTCATCAAGTGTATCTAAATCAGTGCATTGATTAAGATATCCTCGAGATTTCATCTCTATTAAAAATTTATTTTTCATAGCACAATTAGTTTGAGCTACTATTATACAAAAATTGTTATAAATAAATAAAAATATGCAGAAAAAATATATTTCTTTAGGTTTAATGAGCGGAACATCTGGTGACGGTGTGGATGCATCCATTATTGAGTCTAATGGAATTAATCAATTTAAGCCAATCAAAGATAAGTATTTTGAGTATGATAGTAATATTTATAAAAGTATTCATACTTTAAAAGAATCGATACATAGTCCGAAAGACTTACAAAAATACTCTTTAGAACTCATAGACTTAGAGAAAAAAATTACTTTATTTCATGGAAAAGTTATCACAGACATAATTAAAAATATAAAAATAGATCTTATTGGATTTCATGGGCAGACTATTTATCACAATTCAAAAGAAAAAATTTCAAACCAACTAGGAGACGCTAGATTATTATTTCAATTAATAAAAAAAAAAATTATTTATAATTTTAGACAAAATGATATTAAAAATGGAGGAGAGGGAGCACCTTTATCACCAATCTTTCATCAAATAATATCTGATCAAATTAAATTAGATTTACCAGCAATAATTCTAAATATTGGAGGAATTTCTAATGTAACGATAATTAAAAAATATAATGATGAGAGCAACTTAACGAGTAGAGATATAGGACCTGGAAATTGTATGATTGATACATGGGTTAGAAAAAATTCTAACCAAAAATTTGATAACGATGGAAGCTTAGCATCAAGGGGTAGTGTAAATAAAGTTATATTTGAAAATGGATTAGAATTATTTGGATACAAAATCATAGAAGACAAAACTTTTTCTTTAGATGTTAATAATTTTGATATATCTTTTGCTAGAGGCCTTTCCTTAGAAGACGGCACAGCAACACTCACAGATTTAACAGCAAGAATAATCGGTGCATCTTTATCGTCAAGTGTATCTAGAATTCAAAATAAAATGTTAAAAGTTTTAGTTTGTGGCGGTGGAAGAAAAAATAAATTTTTTATGAAAAAAATTAGAGAAAATTCATCTAGTAATTTAATTATCAAGCCTATAGATGACTATGGAATTAACGGAGATTTTGTAGAGTCACAAGCCTTTGCTTTTCTAGCAATAAGATCAATTTTAAAACTTCCTATTTCTTTTCCGGGAACAACAGGTTGTTTAAAATTTTGTTCAGGAGGAGAAGTGGTAGAAAATTAAATTAAAGCAGTTTTTTCTTTTAAATATCTCTCTATTTCTATGCTCAATTCCTTTTCCTTACTTTTAAAGAAATGATTAGAGTTTTTAATTTTAGAAAAAATAACTTCAACACCTTTTTGACTTTTTATTCTATCATCTAGTTCTATAATGCTTTCTTTAGTTACTAATTCATCATTTTCACTATAAATAACTTGCCCAGAAGTAGGGCATGGAGCTAAAAAAGAAAAATCATAAACATTTGGTTGAGGCGATACAGCTATAAAATTATTTACTTCGGGTCTTCTCATAATAAGTTGCATACAGATTAATGAACCAAAAGAAAAACCAGAAACCCAACATTGACTATAATCTAAATTTTGTCTCTCTACCCAATCTAACGCTGCAGCTGCATCTGACAACTCCCCTTGACCATTATCAAAAACTCCATCACTTTTACCAACTCCTCTAAAGTTTACTTTGATTACAGAAAAACCGTTTTCTAAAAAAATATTATACATAAGTTGAACTATTCGATTGTTCATAGTGCCACCATATTGCGGATGAGGATGTAGAACTATTGCAACAGGAGAACCAAATTTTGGATTTTTATAATACTTAGCTTCCAATCTCCCTGCTGGACCTGGAATAAAAATTTCTAAACTTTTGGGTTTCATACTTGATAATGATTATTATTTTAAAAAAAAAGTAATGTCTTATAACATGTTTTTATGCGACAAATAATTTTTTTTAATCCTTACTAAAATAGTAGGAATTGATGAAAATATATTGTATTACAGCAGTAATTTATGAAATTAACAACTAAAGGAAGATATGCGGTCATGGCAATGGCAGACTTAGCTCTATTTAAAGATAAAGGTCCGGTCAGCTTAACAGAAATATCTTTGAGACAAAATATTTCATTAGCTTACTTGGAGCAGATATTTATCAAACTAAAAGACAATAATTTAGTAAAAAGCACTAGAGGCGCTAAGGGAGGGTATATTTTAGAAAAATCAGCTAATGAAATTAAGATTTCTAATATTATTTCTGCAGTAAATGAAGAAGTCAAGACACTGAATTGCAAGAAAGAATCTAAAAAAGGATGCAATAATAAAACCACAAAATGTATAACTCACAATCTATGGGATCAACTTGATCAACATATAAATAATTTTTTTGAAAAAGTTAAACTGCAAGATTTAGTAAAAAGGAATCCTAATACTTAAAAAATGAAAACTGAAGACCTTAAAAATAATAAAGAATATAAATACGGCTTTACTACAGACATAGAGAGTTTTAGAGCCCCTAAAGGACTTAATGAGGATACTATTAAGTTTATTTCAAAAATAAAAAAAGAACCAAAGTGGATGTTGGACTGGAGACTTAAAGCTTATAATAGATTAAAAGTTTTAAAAGAACCAAATTGGCAAAAACCGAAATATCCAAAAATAAATTATCAAGATTTGTATTATTATTCTGCACCGAAAAGTTCATCAGAGAAACCCAAAAACTTAGATGAAATTGATCCGAAAATATTAGAAACTTATAAGAAATTAGGTATTCCTTTAGTTGAACAAAAAAGACTAAATGGAATTGCTGTAGATGCAGTATTTGATTCTGTTTCTGTTGCAACTACATTTAAAGGTGAATTAACAAAAAAAGGAATTATATTTTGCTCTATATCAGAAGCAATTCAAAAACATCCAGACCTAGTTAAAAAATATCTTGGTTCTGTTATTCCTTTGAGCGACCATTATTTTGCAACTTTAAATTCAGCTGTTTTCACAGATGGTTCATTTGTTTACATACCGCCAAATACAAAATGCCCAATGGAATTATCTACTTATTTTAGAATCAATGCCTCAGAAACAGGACAATTTGAAAGAACTCTAATCATTGCAGACAAAGGAAGCTATGTAAGTTATCTAGAAGGATGCACCGCGCCTATGAGAGATGAGAATCAACTTCATGCTGCTAATGTTGAGTTGATAGCTTTAGATGATGCGGAGATTAAATATTCAACAGTTCAAAACTGGTACCCAGGAGATGAGAAGGGTGTGGGTGGTATTTATAATTTTGTTACTAAAAGGGGCGCTTGCAGAGGTAAAAATTCAAAAATTTCATGGACACAAGTAGAAACCGGATCAGCAATTACCTGGAAGTATCCTAGCTGTATTTTACAGGGAGATAATTCTGTAGGTGAATTTTATTCTATAGCTATTACTAATAATTTTCAAAAAGCCGATACCGGGACTAAAATGATTCATCTTGGAAAAAATACAAAAAGTAAAATAATTTCAAAAGGTATTTCAGCCGGGAATGCAGATAATATGTATAGGGGTCTTGTTGATATTAACAGTAAAGCTAGTAATTCAAGAAACTATACTCAATGTGACTCTCTATTAATGGGTAATAAATGTGGGGCACATACAGTTCCATATATAAAAAATAATAACGCTACATCGACAATAGAACATGAAGCAACAACTACAAAAATAAATGAAGAACAGCTGTATTATTGCAATCAAAGAGGTTTGGACCAAGAAGAAGCAGTAAGTTTAATTGTAAATGGATTTTGTAAAGAAGTTCTACAACAGTTGCCAATGGAATTTGCAGTTGAAGCTCAAAAGCTTGTAGCGATCAGTTTGGAAGGAAGCGTAGGATAATGTTAAATATTAAAAACTTAGAAGCTACAATTGAAAATAAGCATATTTTAAGAGGTCTTAATCTAGAGATTAAACCAGGTGAAGTTCACGCGATAATGGGCCCAAACGGTTCAGGAAAAAGCACTTTAGCAAATGTTTTATCAGGAAAAAATGGCTACGATATCAAAGGTGACATTAGTTTTAATGGAGAGAATCTTGGTGAACTTTCTACAGAAGTAAGAGCGCAAAAAGGAATATTTTTAGCATTTCAATACCCTTTAGAAATACCTGGCGTTAACACAAATATTTTTCTAAAGACGTCGTTGAATGCAATTAGAAAAGCTAAAGGTGAAAAAGAATTAGATACATTAACTTTTCTAAAATTAATTAAAGAAAAAGCCTTAGAACTTGGAATAGATGAAAAGTTTTTATCACGTCAACTAAACGTTGGGTTCTCGGGAGGAGAAAAGAAAAAAAATGAAATTTTACAAATGAAATTACTTCAACCTAAACTATCAATTCTAGATGAAACAGACTCAGGTTTAGATATCGATGCTTTAAGAATTGTTGCTGATGGAGTTAATTCTTACAAGAATAAAAATAATGCTTTTTTAATTATAACTCACTATCAAAGACTTTTAGATTATATTAAACCAGATTTTATCCACGTACTATCTGATGGAAAAATTATTAAAACAGGAAATGCATCCTTAGGAATTGAATTAGAAAAAACAGGTTATTCAAATTTAGCTTAAATGACACAATTCTACGATTTTAAAATTGAAAATATAAAAAATCTTTCGATGGAAGAAAAAGATTTAAGAAAAAAAAATTTAGATCTTTTTAATCACAATGGGTTTCCAAATAAAAAAGAAGAAGATTGGAAATTTACAGATTTAAATTCTATTCTAGGAAAAAATTTTAATAATATTGAAAATAATAATTTTATATCTGAAGATAAAGAAATAAATATAGTAAAAGAATTTGAACACAATTCTATACTATTAGTAGACGGCAAACTTATTTCTAATAATTTTGATTACGAAGACAAAGATAAGATCTCTATAAAAGTTTACAATTACAAAAATGAAATAAAAATTGATAAACAAAGTTCACTAACTTTACTAAATAATGCGTTAGCAACAGGTGGTTTTGCATTAGAAATTTCTAAAAATTATAAATTTATAAAACCTTTAATTATTTATAACTATTTTTCTAAAAATTTAAAAGAATCTATTATAAATAATAAAAATTCAATAATTTTAAATGATAATTCCGAGTTAACCGTAATTAATTATATTGATGATGCCTCAAATGATAATTTTATGACAAATACGATAGACAATATTAAAATTAAAAGCAAAGCATCTTTAACAAATATTTTTATTAATAATTCTAGATGCAATGGTTATTTTTATAGATACATAAAGAATATTTTAGAAAAAGAATCTAGTTGTGATAATTATCTCCTTTCTACAGGATTAAAATTTAATAAGTTAGATATTGAAATAAATCTTAGTGAAGAAAATAGTAGAAGTAGTATTTTTTCAGCTTTAAATTTAATAGGCCTAGAACACCAAGAAATTAAAACCCGTATAAATCATAATGCGCCAAATTGCCAAAGCTATCAAAAAGTAAAAAATGTACTAAATGATCAAAGCAAAGGTATTTATCAGGGAAAAATTTTTGTTAAAAGTATAGCTCAAAAAACGGACGCTTATCAATTGAGCAAAGCTTTGATTTTAAATGATAAATCAGAATTTGACGCGAAGCCTGAATTGGAAATATATGCTGATGACGTTAAATGCTCTCATGGATCTACCTCTGGGAGTATCGACTTGGACTCTATTCATTATTTGAAATCGAGAGGAATACCAGAGCAGGAAGCAATTAAAATGCTTATAAATGGTTTTTTAAATGAGGTTTTAGAAAAATTAGAAGACGTAAAAATTAAAAAGTTTTTATTAAAAAAATTAGAAAGTCAAATTAATGGACATTAAAAATATAAAAAAAGAATTTCCAATCTTTACTCAAAAGATAAATGGAAATTCTTTAGTTTATCTTGACAGCGCTAACTCTTCACAAAAACCAAAGGTTGTAATTGATAGAATTTCAAATTTTTATGAAACTGAGTATTCAAATGTTGGAAGAAGTGTTCACTCTCTTGCAGTTAAGGCTACAAATAGATTTGAAGCTACACGAGATTTGGTAAAAAAATATATGAACGCAGCTCACCGAGAAGAAATAATTTTTACTAAAGGAGCAACTGAATCAATTAATTTAGTTGCTTCAACATATGGTAAAAAACATATTAACAAAGGTGATGAAATCCTAATTACTGAATTAGAGCATCATTCTAATTATGTTCCATGGCATTTTATAAGAACAGAAAAAGGAGCGGTAATTAAATTTGCACCAGTTAATCAAAATGGTGATGTTGAGATTGATGCAATAAAAAAACTTATTTCTAATAAAACTAAAATTATAGCAATTACGCACATTTCTAATGTGACGGGGGCAGTGCTACCAATTAAACAAATTGTGGATCTAGCAAAAGAAAAAAATATCCCAGTATTAATAGACGGAACCCAAGGTGCTCCGCACTCACACATAGATATGCAAGAAATAGGGTGTGATTTTTATGCGGTGTCTTGTCATAAAATGTATGGCCCAAATGGACTTGGAATTCTTTATGCTAAAAAAAAATGGCTAGACGAATTACCTCCTTATCAAGGTGGAGGAGGAATGATCAACGAAGTTAAAAAAGATGATATAACTTTTGCAGAATCTCCTACTAAGTTTGAACCAGGAACAATGCAAACCGCAGAAGTAGTTTCATTCGCTGAATCTATAAATTTTATTGAAAAATTAGGTATAAAAAATATAGCTTCGCACGAAAATGAAATTCTAGAGTATGGTTTAGAAAAATTAAGAAAAAATAATTCAATTAATATTATTGGAAACCCTAAAAACAGAGGCTCTGTATTATGTTTTACGATAAAAGGTATTCACCCTCATGACATTGCAACAATTTTAGATGACGACGGAGTAGCAATAAGAGCTGGACATCACTGTTGTCAGATTTTACATGAAAAATTGGGTCTACCAGCCACAGCTAGGGCTTCTATTGGAGTTTATAACGATAAAGAAGATGTAGACAAATTATTTGATGCTATAAAAAAATGTCAGAAAGTATTTGAGGGCTAAATGGAACTTAAAGAACTATACCAAGAAATAATTTTAGATCATGGAAAAAATCCTAGAAACAAAGGTAGATGTGAGGGATACACCAATGACGCAAAAGCACACAATCCTTTATGTGGAGATAAAGTGCACATTTATTTAAAATTAAATAACGAAAAATTAATAGAAGATTTAAGCTTTGAAGGAGAAGGTTGTGCAATATCTTTAGCATCTGCATCTATTTTAACAGAAGTAACAAAAGGTAAGGATTTATCATTTATTAAAAAATTAAGTGAAGATTTTTTAAATATGATTAAAAATAAAACAAAAATAACTCTTAATAGTCTTACAGATGATCAAGTTACTACAATTACTTCATTATCAGGTGTACAAGAGTTTCCAATGAGAGTTAAATGTGCCACAATGGCTTGGCACACCTTATTATCAGCGGTAGAAAAAAAATGATCGAATTAAAAGAAAAAATAGTTTCTGAAATAAAAAAAATTTATGACCCTGAAATACCAGTAAATATTTATGAATTGGGTTTAATTTATAAAATAGAGATTAAAGAGCCAAAAACAGTACACATAGAGATGACTTTAACTTCTCCAAATTGTCCAGTAGCTGAAAGTTTGCCAAAATCGGTTAAAGATAATATATTAAAGCTTGAAGATGTTGAGGATGTTGATTTGAAATTAGTTTGGGATCCTCCATGGACCCAGGATAGAATGTCTGAAGCAGCTAAGTTAGAATTAAATCTATGAACGAACAAGTTATTAAACTAAGTGAAAATGCAGTTGAAAGAATTAAAGAGATTATGTCAAAATCCGAAGATGCAACTATTGGAGTAAGAATAGGCGTTAAATCGGGTGGATGCGCTGGCATGTCTTATGTAATGGAGTATGCAAAAGATATTAAACCTAATGAAGAGATTATCGAAGATAAAGGCGTAAAAGTTCTTATTGACCCTAAAGCAATCATGTATCTTCTAGGAACAGAAATGGATTATAAGAAAGAAAAATTTACATCTCAATTTATATTTAAAAATCCTAATGAAACTGAACGTTGTGGGTGTGGAGAGTCTTTTAAAGTTTAATCGCTATAATACATCTCAAACTCTATCGGATGAGGCGTGTGTTCAAATTTATAGATTTCTTGGAACTTTAACTCAATATAGGCATCAATTTGATCATCGGTAAATACACCACCCTCAGTAAGAAATTTTCTATCTTCATCTAGATTCTGCATAGCTTCTCTTAAAGAACCACAAACAGTCGGAAGCTTTTTTACTTGATCTTCTGATAAAGAATATAAATCATCATCAAAAGATTTACCCGGATCAATTTTATTTTTAATACCGTCAATTCCAGCCATTAACATTGAAGCAAAAGTTAAGTAAGGATTTCCCGCAGCATCTGGGAACCTAATTTCACATCTAGCACCTTTTGGATTCATAATAACCGGTATTCTACAAGAAGCTGATCTGTTTCTAGCTGAGTAAGCTAAAATTACGGGAGCTTCAAACCCTGGAATCAAACGTTTATAACTATTGGTTGTTGCATTAGAAAATGCATTAATTGCTTTTGCATGTTTTAAAATACCACCAATATAATAAAGAGCCTCTTTTGATAAACCAGCATACTCTTTACCCATAAATACTGGAGTATTGCCTTTCCAAATTGATTGATGACAGTGCATACCAGATCCATTATCACCTTTTACAGGTTTAGGCATGAACGTAGCAGTTTTACCAAATGAGTGTGAAACCATTTGCACAGCGTATTTGTATAACTGAACATTATCAGCCATGTTAGTCAACGTCCCGAAATACATTCCAAGTTCATGCTGACTAGGCGCTACTTCATGATGGTGTTTTTCAACTTTAACACCCATATCTTTTAAAGCTTTTAAATATTCTCCTCTCATATCTTGAGCGCTATCAATAGGAGGAACTGGAAAATACCCACCTTTAACACCAGGCCTATGTCCCATGTTACCGTTTTCATATTTTTTACTAGTATTGTAAGGGCCTTCAGAGCTATCAATCATAAAACTTGTTTCGTTCATATCATTTTTAAATCTAACGTCATCGAACACAAAAAACTCTGGCTCTGGACCAAAATAAGATTTGTCTCCAATTCCAGATTTTTTTAAAAAGGCTTCAGCTTTTTTCGCTGTCCCTCTAGGATCTCTTTCATAAGAGTCTTTTTTTACAGCATCTAAAATATCGCAAAAAACATTAAGTGTTGTGTGAGAGTTAAACGGATCAATAATTGGTCTCCCCAAATCTGGCTTTAAAATCATGTCTGACTCGTTGATAGCTTTCCAACCTGCTATAGAAGATCCATCAAAGAAAACACCTTTATCAAGCATTTCTTCATCAACAACAGTAGAGTCCATAGTTAGATGTTGAAGTTTTCCCTTAGGATCAGTGAATCTTAAATCAACAAATTCAATTTGCTTATCTTTAATTAGCTTAAGTATGTCTTTGGAACTCATCTAGTTGTCTCCTTAAATATGTATTATAATTAAATATGTTAGGAACATATATAATGAAGTTTTCTTTAAGTATATTTAAATGTAAATACCAGCTATGCATAATACACATAAATACAATTACTGCTTGAAATGAAAGAAGCTAACACCAAAGATATGTCTCTTTTGTTTTTACTCTCAATTATTTGGGGGTCGGCCTTTTTTAATATTAAAATTGCGACCTATTCTTATGAACCTTTCACATTAGCACTGGTAAGAGTGATATTTGCAAGCATACCATTATTTTTATTATGTAAATTTAAGAAAATAAAGATCGAGGCTTTTGGTAAAAATTGGAATTGGTATGCTTTGATAGGCCTTTGCAATATAGCCATTCCATTTGTTTTAATAGCTATTGGAACAGCGAAAATAAATAGTTATTTAGCTGCAATTTTAATGAGCACAACACCTTTAAGCGGATCTATACTTGCGCATTTATTTACAAAAGATGAAAAACTATCTTACTTAAAATCTTTAGGCGTTTTAATTGGTTTCAGCGGAATTATTTTATTATTTTTTGATAAAGTTATTATAAATAGTGATAATTATCTGTATGCTCTTGTCACAATTTTAGGATCAACTTTTTATTGTATTGGTGGGCTTTTAACTCTTAAACTAAAAAATAGAATAAATGAAAACGTTACAACCTCAACTACTTTATGGTCAGTAATTTTTTTATTACCATTTTCGTTAATGTTAGAAACACCTTGGAATTCTAGCCCAACACTACAGTCAACATTATCACTTTTATATTTAGGTGTTATTGCAACTGGATTGGCTTGGTTAATTCGTTTTAGAATTTTAACGGTAAATGGATTAGTGTTTCAGACACAAGTAGCCTATTTAATTCCCATTTTTGGAATTATTTTTGGATACTTTTTGATGGACGAGGTTATAACCTGGAGAGTAATACTTTCATTGGTTGTAATACTTGTTGGAATTTATATATTCAAAAAAAATAATAAAAGTTATAATTAAGTAATGCAATTAGAATCTATAGAATTTAGTTTTTTATCAATTTTTACTCTCTTAACATTTTTTATATTTTTAATGATAAGTAAATATTCATATAAAATTAAAAAAGGGGCCCTTCTAGATAAAGATTTTTCTAAACCACAAGCTTTTCATCGATACGCAATCTCAAGAAGTGGAGGAATAGCAGGAATAATTTCTCTAAATATTTTTTTCATTATTTATTTTCTAC
>Ga0233444_10000401_pt1 | contig 59277 bp, 53 predicted proteins | sample SI_124_October20_6_FD_182792 | JGI IMG/M metagenome (GOLD analysis project Ga0233444, IMG submission 182792) | Seawater microbial communities from Saanich Inlet, British Columbia, Canada - SI_124_October2016_10_MG | ecosystem: Environmental > Aquatic > Marine > Inlet | place: Canada: British... | reverse complement strand
CGTCTGCTTTATTTCAAATAGCAAAGTGGGCCGAATGCTTGCGGCGATCGCATAGCCTGGCCATTGCGTCGGATTGCTAATCCGATGGGTCTTCCCACGGGGGTTCGAATCCCCCTCGCCGCGCTTATCGACTACTCTGCATTCAGGACCTTTCTTTTGCCCTTAACCGAATCTTTCCACTTGACAAGCATCATGTTTACTAGAGGAATTGAGAGCGCAAATCCAGCGGTCCAGTACCAAACCTCTCCACTAGGAACAGCCACTATGAATACGAAAGCAATGAACATCCACGCTAGATATCCAAGAGAGCGCATGAAAGATGCAAATGCGAGAGGAATTCTCCCATTCGAATCTAATTCCTCTTCGGGATCAATCCTCCAAACAGATATCGAATACCAGATTGTAATTCCAGTAGCCAGTACAGCCCAAGCATCTGGCAGTCCCGATTCTGGCCAGAATAAAGGCACTGCTCCAAGAAGCAGTAGTAATACACAATATATCTTAGATTCGAAAATTGTTCTTTCTGCCCCTTTAACATCAGGCATCATAGGCACTCCAACTTTCGCGTACTCTCCACTTCGGTAAAGCGCCAAAGCCCAGAAATGCGGGGGAGTCCATAAGAATACCAAAATGAATAGCATCCAAGGGATTGGAGAACCTAATTCAAATGGGTTAATACCATCAGGTATACTTGATGAAGAGGCAACTATCCACCCGATTACTGGGGGAGTAGAACCTGCAATTCCACCGACAACAATATTCTGAGGAGTTCTTCTCTTCAGCCAAATAGTGTAGATAAAGACATAATACACTACTGAAAAAGCCGACCAAAATGCAGCTTTCCAGTGGAATGGGAGGAATATTGCACTACCTAAAATCGCGATTAAGATTCCAAAAATTAACGAATGAGTGGGAGATATCCATCCATTCGGAATAGGCCTGGTTCTCGTCCGGGACATACCAGGATCAATATCACGATCATAAACCATGTTGATTGCGTTTGAGCCACCTGCCGCCAAAGTTCCTCCAAGGATGGTCACTCCGCATGCAAATGCAGTATCATACCAGGTTCTATCGCCAGAAAGTGCTCCACTTCTAACCATCAAATCGTGAGCGATTATGGCGCATATAGCGGTTACTTGCAACAGGATTACTACTCGAAGTTTCATCAACTGCATGTAAATTGTTAGAAGACCAGGTTTAGTTTCACTCATCCTCTACACCTTCTTCACTCAATTGTAACAGCATCAACCCTATCGATATACTCAAGAAACTCGCAACCCCAATTATGAGATGCAGAAGCGATAAACCCTCTTGGAAATCTCCCATTTTGGCAAAGACAACGTACATTCCACCGACTACAACGTTCATCAGCCATAACCCAGTAGCAAAATCAAGACATTTCCAATATCCGTCATGAGCTCCAGATTCTTTTGTTTTCTCTTTGAACTTCATTCCACCCAAAATCAATGCAATACCTACGATTCCTGCACCTAATCTATGTACCATTTGAACGATTATCCCACTAGCGTCCATCGTCGGTAAAAAGTCACCTTGGCATTTGGGCCAGCCATCTGGGAATCCGACTGAACAACCTTGATTCCCATTGGCCGAAGATGAAACCCAGGCTCCGAGTATTAGCAAGGAAAATATTGCCGAAGTGAGTATTAGCAAGCGTTTGAACTCTGAATCTTTGAAACCCGGAGGCGCATTAAATACCTGCCATTTTACACCTTCAGACTTTCTCATGCTCAAAAATTGCCACAACAAAATAAACACGAATGATGATGCTAGTCCTAAGTGTAGAGCTACTGACCAATCGGCATTATCATACTTCACAGTGACTGCCCCTGCGATTCCTTGTATAATCAGTAAAATACCTGTAAAGAATGACACTTTGACTAATCTCTCGCCATATATTTCTCTACGTTTCCAAATTATCAAGAAATTGGCAAGAACTGGAATTGCCATCAGAGTAGCTAGTAAACGATGAACCCATTCGGTAAATATCTCGAAAGTAGTGTATCGATGATCTTCACCACGGCTATCAAATTCCTCAGTTTCGTTGAACCAATCGCCTTGCTCCTCCTCTGAAACATCAAACCCCCAAGTTCCAAAACACTGAGGCCAATCTGGACAAGATTCTCCCGCATCATAAATCCTAATCGTACCTCCTGCCACGATTATCACCATTGCCATCATGGCGATAGCCAAAGGAAGCGTGGAGGGTCTCCGGAACCATTTGGTATCCATTGAACCGAGGGGGTCGTAGGCTCCCTTTTAACAAACCGGACTTCATGGGCAGAACCATGAGGGCGAACACACTGACCTGTTTGTTCGGAGTAATCTTATTTCTCTCGACATTTGCTGGCGCTCATGGCCTCGAAGGAGCCCATTCTGAAGGTTACATAGTCGATGTTATTGTCATTGACCTAGAATGTGATGAAAATGAGACTTGTGTTTCCAGACCAAACAACATAGTCGAATACTATGGCGCCGACTGGTGTGATGAGTGCCCAGAAGTTGAAGAGCAACTTAACAAATCCTCATACAATGATACGGTGATAATTAGCCATAGGCCTTCGACAAGTGATGATTTCTGGCTACAGGAATCTCGAGATCGGTTCTTGGGAGTTTACGGGCTTTGGGGCTATCCGACTTTAGCAATCGATGGCCATTACATCCTTGCAGGACCGACTCAGTCTAGAGAATTAGATTCTTTATTATCTGATTCTGTTTCGAATTATACTGGAATTTCAAATGTCAGTTTGAATAACAATACACTTAATGTTGAAGGTGAATTTGAAGGCTTAACAATTGACGTATGGACTGTTTACTCTGAGGGGAACCTGACTAATATCGCTAAATCTCACACTAACCTTTCTGAAAGCAATAATGTGAGCATAGATGGTGAAAAGTTGGTTATCGTAGTATCAAAACCAGGCTACATAGCCTTGGTTTCAGGATCTTCACTTCCAGCAAATGATTACACCCCAGATGTTGGACTTGACACACTCGGTGAAGAAGGAGATAGCGTTAGAGGATCCACTATAATCATAATCACCGTATTGTTGCTTATTATCAGCATGCCAGCGACCATGCAACTAGTACAAATAATACGAAATAATGACGAATTAGAAGAAGAATAGGGATTGTTTTGTTGCGCAGGGTTCAATAACAGGGCGCTGGTCGCAAAAGTCGCACGAACTGTGCAAGAGGTGTCCTGAATGGTAAAGCCTATCCGACAACATACCCGCTTCGAACGCGCAAGAATCATCGGTGCACGTGCTCTACAAATTGGTATGGGCGCACCACTGAATGCTCCTGAAGATGTTCTACGTGAAGCGTTCAAGGAAGAATTAATTTCACTTTACGGACTTGATGAAGCATCTGTTCGTTTCGTCCTAGACCCGCTAAAGATTGCAATGTATGAGTACGACAACGAACTCATACCAATCGATACCGACCCTCACAACAAGTGATGGATTTCAATTATCGGATGCATATCCGTAGAAGTCTGAATTGTTTGGACCTGGCAAAGCGTCTCTCTTGACCAACATTGTCCTGACCGCCCATAAATCAGTGAACACTCTGTACTTCAGTGTCATATCGAGATAATCTACCCCACTTGAGCCACCAGTTCCCATCCTTCTTCCGATCATCCTTTCGACCATACGGGCATGGTGGGATCTGAATAGAATCATAGCTTGTTCCAGATCTACAATAGTGTCAATCAATCTTCGTGGCCAAGACAAAAGAGGTAATTCACGATATGATTCGATGAATAACAATCCTGCTCTGGCAGGAACAACCTTTCCATCAGGCAGTAAGAAATCTTTCGCTCCAGAAATTCCAGATTCAATTCGTGGCCGGATTACTTCTTCAGTCCCATGCCCAATCTTAACCATGTGAGCAATTACTGACTCGCCGTGCTCAACCATAGAATCTATATGCTTTTCAGCAAACTCTTGTAGGACATTTTCGTCGCCTGAAACTCCGTTGACGGGAGTTCTTGCTAGCCACTTTTGTAGCACATCATTTAGAGATGGCATATCATCAATACGAACCATATTTTCCATTACAGAATCACTTAGTTTACCTTCAGAGTGTAGTTTACGATTGTGAACCATAGGATCCATTCCGCCGATTCTTTGCTCTGATTCTAAACCCAGCAACATCTCTAAGGTCCTCATCTGCCAACTTTCAAATCCAGAAGATGTACCTAATCTATCACGGAATGCTAGGAAGTCCTGTGGAGAAAGTGTCTCCATTACCTTCCACTGAGAAGCTAATAGTCGAAATATCTCTGAACACCTTTCGAGGTGACTTACAATCACTGGTATTTTCTTTTCATCTACTTCTTCAACGTTCAAAAGAATTAGTGCTTCTTCCAGTTCACGGTTTATTTGTTTGAACCATAACTCAAACGCTTGATGTACAACGATAAAATGCATTTCGTGGTTGGACGGAGGAGGATTATGTCCCTCCGGGCCTGACTGAAGAGATAGCAATTCATCCAATTGCAGATAGTTACCATAGGTCATTCGGCTACCGGGTGTTTCATCGCTCATATTCTTCGCAGAGGGAGCATGGCTTGAAACCTTGACGGCGAAAATGCAGTCGGCTGACACGAAAAAACCGTTCAAACTATTATTTCAGTATTCAAAATCCGTAATAGTCATTAACGAAACACAAAAGCCGTCGGCATGGGCGTAGACATAGGACTGTTGCGGAATTGGCTTGATTCCTACGACCCTGAGCAAATCACAATTGGAGTGGTTGCCTCGCATTCATCATTACAGATTTTGCACGGAGCTAGGCAAGAGGGCTTCAAAACCCTAGGAATAGCAGTAGGTGAAAACCGCCGAAGATTCTACTCTGCATTCCCTGGAGCGGAGCCTGATGAATGGTTAATGCTCGATAATTATCGAGAGATGCTAGACCATGCAGAATGGTTTAGAGAACAAAATGTGATTATCGTACCACACGGATCACTTGTTGAATATTTGGGCAGTTCTAATTTCAAGAACTTAGAAGTCCCGACATTCGGAAACCGAGGCATTCTACACTGGGAAAGCAGTAGAGAAAGACAGAGGAAGTGGCTTGAAGAAGGCGGCTGCTCTTTGCCAAAGGTGATTGACGACCCCCATGATATTGATGGGCCTGTAATTGTCAAATACGCAGGTGCAAAAGGTGGAGAAGGATATTTCATCGCCAGAGACTACAGAGATTTCAAACGAAATGTGAACCTTGATGAAGAGTTTACAATTCAAGAATATGTGTTAGGATGCAGATATTATCTACACTTTTTCTTCGACCCTACTGCAAATGATGGATTCCAAGTTCAAGGAAGAGGTAATAATGCTGGTAAGAACTTAGGCAGACTCGAACTAATGAGTATGGATAGAAGAGATGAATCTAACGTTGACGAATTCTACAAACTAGGTAGTCTTCGTGATTTGAGAGAAATGAGCCTAGAACCATCATTCGTTGTCACGGGCAATCAACCAGTTGTAATTCGAGAAAGTCTGCTTCCAAGGGCATTCGAAATGGCTGAAGGTACAGTTGCTGCATCGCTCGAACTAGAAGAAGATGCTAGAGGCATGATCGGAGCATTCTGCTTAGAAACAATAGTTACTGACAAATTGGAATTCAGGGTATTCGAGATTAGTGCACGCATTGTAGCAGGCTCAAATCCATTCGTGGGAGGCTCGCCCTATAGCGACATAAACGAACCATTTATGTCCACAGGCAGACGCATCGCACGTTCAATCAAGAAAGCAATCAAGAGTGGAAAACTCGACGAAATACTATCTTGAGATAGTCACTCTATTGGCTTCACTGATTTGTGTCGTCATCAGAACTATCACTGCTACCGTCCCATTCACCGCTTTGTAGAGCGGCTAGCTTTGACTTTGCTTCTGCAGCAATAGCAGCCCTGGTTTCAGGGTCCTCAATTGTGAATTCACTGATTAACATAATCGGGTCACCACTGGAAATAATTCCTTCATACTCTTGGATATCTCCTCCAGCATTACATATGACCTTGAAGGCAGTTGGATCCTTAGAACGTCGCTTTTTGTGTTTCTTGTAGTGGTGGACATATGCCTTGTAAGTGCCACCTGGCGCCTTTCCTTCAGGCCAAACCACGTTCTCAACAGGCTTCTTGGTTTCTGGGCGAACATTTGCGTCTACATCCAATTCTCCACCACATGCTGATTCTCTGTTTCCACCATGGATTCTTTCTCCAGATGGACATACTACATGCAAATCAAGATCATTGTAATTATTCCAGATAAGAGATATCTGGACATCTGAAGACCTAGCGCCTTCTCTCTCAAGTCTCTCATTCAATTCATCTAATGCTTGCTGAGTCGCCTTGATTGATTCTAATTCAGCGGCTTCGTTTTCAACAATCTCTGCCAATCGTTGTTCTTCGGCTGCAGCCATTTCTTCTTGACGAGTCTCTTCAATTTCAATAGCCATGCGTTCTTCTGCTGCAATCTTTTCAGTTTCCTCAGCGATTATGGCAATTTCTCTTTCTTCTTCGGAACCGCGCTCTTCAGGAGCATCTAGTTGGAATTCGCAGACCAATTGGATTGGGTCGCCACTAGATAACGAACCTTCGTAATGAGTGACATCTCCGCCTGAATTGACTACTACTCGGAATTTTGTTGGATCTTTGGAGCGGCGCTTGTTGTGCTTCTTGTAATGGTGAACATATACCTTGTAAGAGCCAGGAGGTGCTCTGAAATCAGGCCACACGATATTTTCAACAGGCTTCTTTGTTTCTGGTCGAACGTTGGCATCAACATCCAACTCTCCACCGCACTCTGAGTTTTTGTTTCCTCCGTGAATTCTTTCGCCGGAAGGACACAATACGTGTAAGTCAAGATCATTGTAATTATCCCACATTAGAGAAACCTGAACTTCAGAAGATTTTGCACCTTCTCTTTCGAGCCTTTCTTCCAATTCCGTTGCAGCAGCCTCGGACTCGATCTGAGCCTCCATTGCTTCAGACTCCTTTAATGCCTCAAGTTCAGCCAATCTTTCTTCTTCGGCAGCCGCAAGTTCTTCCTGCCTTTCTGCTTCTCTTTCTGCAGACAGTCTCTCTTCTTCAGCCAGGCGTTCTGCTTCTCGCTCTTCTGCTTCTTTGCGAGCATTCTCCAACTCAGCCTCACGCTCAGCTTCATATTCTGCTTTCTTGCGGGCTTCTTCGGCTTCTATCTCTGCTAATCGTGCATTTTCTTCAGCGATCAACTTGTTTGCAGCAGCCTCTGCGAGTGAATTTCTAGCGGCTTCTTCCGCCAACAAAACAGCCCTTTCGTCCCTACGCTTAGATGCAAGGTGCCTTTCTACTTCGGCTAATTTACGATCAAACTCATTGTGTGCTTCTGAAAAGTCAGGTGTGCCTCGGCGAGTGAGGTCTTGACGCTGGATGGTCATGGAGCGATTACTGCGGTCATCATCTCTGACCAGCATGAACCAAATCCCGAATAGAAAGGCTCCGCCGAGAAAGCCAATCATAAGCCATGAAGCGAGGTCCATATGAGGGCCAATACAAACTGGGACTTATTACCATCGCCTGTAAAATACGATTGAGAATTCAAATTTTACTTTCACATTCTTATATTACTGCCCAATCATAACACCATGCGCGAGGTTCAATTGAAGTGGAATCCTGAGACTGTTGCTCGTTCAGAAATCAAATTAATCACCGATGTAGCATCTATGTACGAAGTGGTTGCTCACTTAGAAGTAACCAAGGTTGGAGTAAGACAACTAGTGAAGATTTGCTTCAAGGAAGGAAAGGGCCCTAATAATCTAGACAACATAGATTTCTTGAAAGTAGAAGGTGCTATGAATCCTCATCCATTACCTGGTCTTGGAGAAGAAGGATACGTTGTGGTCTGGAATAACCACCCGTTGTCAGTTGCGGCGATTAATTTTGACAGCTTGCATGTAATACCCCCTTACGTAATTGGTGAAGAAGGCGTGCAGATAACAATTCGTGGCTTACCAGAAGGCATAAGTGGGTTCCTGAAAGCCGCTAGACTACTACTACCTCCTGACAGCGTTAATGTTGTTGATATAGCCGAAATTGAAGATACCATACTTCAAATTCTTACTCCGAAGCAACTGGAAATTGCAACATTAGCCGTACAATCGGGATATTATCAAAATCCTCGCAAAATTAGTAAAAAGGAGTTGTCTGAACTAACGCAAATACCCCGCTCAACTTTGCAAGAACACTTGTCAAAGGCAGAGGCTGCAATGATTGAATGGGCAGTTACTACTCATCTATCTAAATGAGGAAAGTCTTGTTTACAACACTCCCCCAGCCCTACAACATGGCAGATGTCGATTCTCTACTTCCCAATGGGAAAGGTGTTTGGATTCCGATTGATCACGGAGTCTCCGATTATCCGGTTGAAGGGCTTGAAGATTTGGACAAGTTGATTGAAAGTATATCTCATGCTGACGCTATAGTCGCACAGAAAGGGGTTGTTTCTCGGTATTCAGACACTAATGCCAAAATGATATCTCACCTATCTGTTTCTACAAGGCATGCTGGCCCTAGATCAAGCGACAAAGTACTTGTCGGAAGTGTTGAGGAATCTCTCTCACGTGGAGCTGAAGGAGTCAGTGTGCAAGTGAATATGGGCAGCCCTGATGAACCAGATATGATTGAAAGGCTAGGAATAATCACTCAAGATGCTCACTTCCTAGATTGTCCAGTACTGGGAATGATTTACCCAAGAGGAGAAAACTTGGAAGTGATGGATGGCGATAATACACAAGGAGCAGCTCACGCTGCTAGACTGGCTTTCGAGTTAGGATGTGATGTTGTTAAGACAAAATGGACTGGAACGATTGAATCATTTCGAAAAGTTACCAATGCAGTGCCAATCCCTGTATTAATAGCAGGAGGGCCAGCCGGTTCGACTACTGAAGAAACTCTTACCATAGTGCACCAAGCAATGCAAGCGGGTGGCGGTGGAGTTTGCATGGGTAGGCAAGTATTCATGCATTCATCACCAGGTAAAATGGTGACTGCCCTAAGATCAATAATTCACGATGGCTCTGATGTTAAACAAGCAATGCAAGATGCAGGATTGTGATGCAAATGCAAGTCTGGCTAGAATCTGGAATCCGTCAAGATGGCGTAGACCTTCTATTGGGCGATGATTTGGAAATAGATGGTGCAGCACTGTATATTGAAGGTCGTCAAGTGGGCAGGGTTGTTGATATTGGGAATTCTGAAGGACAGGCTACAGCAAGAGCCATGTCGGGAAGTGTAGAGTGGATACTTCTTGAATTTGGAGAATGGAAGATGATTCCAATCGAGAATATCATTGCTGCTTGTGATGGAGTACCAACCAAAGTCGCAGCACGTATTTCATCTCCTGAACAAGTACTGGGGGCCGCTTTTGCATTACAAATAGGAGTTGATGCATTGCTTGTATCCGAGGATGTTCTACCAACGGCATTGATTGCTAAATCACAACGTGGAGAGGTCGAAACAAAAATCGATTATCCAGAGGAAGATGGAATTGTAACTCTCAATGAAATTGAAATTATCGAAGTTAAGGAAGGAGGTATTGGAGACAGAGTCTGTGTAGATCTAACCTCATTACTCGATATCGGTGAAGGTATGCTAGTTGGTTCAAGTTCTTCTTCGATGGTTATGGTTCACGGGGAGACTGTTGACTCAGAGTTCGTACCAACTAGGCCATTCAGAGTCAATGCTGGTGCAGCGCACTCATACATTTTGATGGCAGACGGAACAACATCATACCTTAGTGAACTTCAAATGGGCGATGAAGTAATGGTTGTCAATTGTGACGGAGTAACTCGTTCTGCAACTGTAGGAAGAGTGAAGATAGAGAAACGGCCATTTATTTTATTCCGATGGAAGGATGGAAACAATAATGAAGCAGGTGCACTTCTTCAACAAGCGGAGACCGTTAGGCTCGTATCCTCTACCACCCAACTTGTGTCGATTACAGAATTAGTAAAAGATACAATTTTACTGGGTTGGACAGGGGGAGTCGGACGCCATATTGGAGTGCCAATAAGTGCAGAGGTCACCGAAAAATAGGTGGCAACATGGCAGTATTAGGAACCGGAACTGCAAATGGGAGTTGTAGTCTCCTACATGCTGCTGGTCTTGGCTATGGTGCATCTTTAGCATTGGACTTACCCGTTAAAGTTAGACTATTAGATAAGGAACCCAAAAAAGAGTTAGCAGACCCTGATGGACTACTAAATGCTGTCACTGATTCTTGGGTTAGCGCCGGACATGGTTTACCTGAAGGTGATTTATTTTGGTCTGTAAAGTCTAAAATCCCCCCAAGACAAGGTCTGAAATCAAGTTCAGCAGTTGCTGTAGCTGCAATCAAAGCATTGTGTGATGCCACTGGTACCGAACTAGAAAACGCCGATATTGTGGACATTGCGGCTTCAGCACAATTAGCTTCAGGCGTCTCGATTACTGGGAGTTTTGATGATTCATGGGCAGCGATCGAAGGTGGTTGGAAGTTAGTTGATACTAATGCACCAGATGCACGTTCCGGACTTTTACTTGAATCTCAAGGTCCACGCTCGGAAGACTGGAGCGTGATTCTATTACTAAGGGGTCCCAGAGATGAAAGACCCGTGTTAGAAGATTTCACTTACTATCAACAAGCATTCAGTCAAGCATTAACTGCTCTACAAGAAGGTAAAGATTTAGTTGCATTAACTTGGAACGGAAGAGGAGTTATCGGAGCATTAAATGACAATACTGCCAAGCGTTTAGCAAATGATGCAGTAATGAACGGAGCAAGGGCTGCTGGAATTACAGGCTCAGGTCCCGCATTAGCAATCTTTGCACCAGCAATTAGTAAATCAACAATCGACAGATTACATAATTGGTACAAAAAATTCGACGATGTCGAAGTTATGGAAACTACGATAATTAACGCAGAATTCGAGGCTATGGACGAATAATCACATTCATCAATAAGTCCCACTCCCGATTAACTGATAATCATGCGCATGAGCCTGGGCGAAAATGTTGTTGTGACTCTTTTTGGAGAATCTCATGGCCCCGCAGTAGGCGCACTTATAGAAGGAATGCCGTCCAATATTGAATTCGATTTAGATCAGTTAATGGCGGACATGATTTCCAGAAGACCCGGTTCTGGTCTTGCGAGCAAAAGAAAGGAAACTGATGAAGTAGAGATTATGTCAGGAGTTCACAATGGTAAAACTACAGGAATGCCTATTCTCTTGATAATAAAAAATCGAGATGTTCGTTCTAAGGACTACTCGTTCTTACCATACCAACCTCGCCCAGGGCATGTTGATCATCCAATCAATATCAAAACCGGTGGCGCTGCAGATTTACGAGGAGGCGGTTCATTTTCCGCTAGACTTACAGCGGGTCTTGTTGCTGCTGGCTCACTATCTAGAACGATTATACCTAGCGAATGGAAAGTAGAAGCAACTGTTGGCGCACTAGGTGGTTTAGAAGGAGAAGAGGGTGTCTCCTTGGCAGAAAAGGCACGCAAGGATGGTGATTCACTTGGAAGTAGAGTTGACCTTGTAATATCGGGATTACCAGTGGGACTTGGAGAACCTTGGTTCGATGGTATTGAACCTGCACTTGCAAGAGCTCTAATGTCTATACCGGCTGCTAGGGCTGTAGAATTCGGACGTGGAGTAAATGCTGGTACTATGAGAGGTAGTGAGCATAACGACACATGGGGGGAAGATATGTCCTTGTCAGAGGGTGCTGATGGTGCATTAGGTGGAATGGCAAGTGGCGCTCCGATTCATGTTAGAATTACATTCAAACCCCCAAGTGGAATATCCAAGCCGCAAGAAACATTCAATCAAATATCAGGAGAGATAGAGGAATTAGCAATCAAGGGTAGGCACGACCCGGTTATTGCCCCTAGAGCACGACCTGTTGTAGAGGCTGTAGCCCGACTAGTACTTGCAGACCTTGGCATACAGGGAGGATACATCGATGGATGAAATTGTGGTTCACAAATTCGGAGGATCTTGCCTTAGAGAAGGTAGTGACATCGACAGAATTGCTGAAATCATCAGTAGGATACCAGGAAAACCTCTCGTCGTTGTTTCCGCACTTTGGGGTATGACTGACCGGCTGATTAGAGCTGCAAGAGAGCCACATTATGCTGGACGTTTGGTCAATGATCTAAAATCGCAACATTTGCTATTCTCACCTGGACTTGACAAAGGTGAATTCAAAGACTTATTCAACAAAGTTATCTCAGGCATTTCAAAAGAATTGGTCAACATCTCTGGCGGGGAATCATCACTTCATTCTGAAAACCTAATCTTGGCCGCTGGTGAGAGACTCAGTGCGTTAGCAGTCGCCCATAGACTCCAAACCCTTGGCCTGAATGCTCACCCAGTGGGTGCAGAAGATATTGGATTGAAACTAAAGGGCGAGGGCAGAGCAAGTGAAATCAACATTCATGAATCATCTAAAACGTTGGACCGAGAGAAACTAATTGGAATTCCGATATTGACTGGTTGGTTCGGTGAAGGAGAAGATGGAAACTTAGCGCTTCTATCACGAGGTGGTTCCGACCACTCTGCAGCCGCTTTCGCAAATCTAATGAATGCTTCAAAATTGATTCTTTGGAAAGATGTTGATGGTATCAAACGATTGAATCCTCGCTGGGGCATAGATACGCCTTCGATTCCTTACCTAGGATATGGCCAAGCTTCAGAATTGTCATTGCATGGAACACCAATCATTCATCCCGCTACAGTAAACCCTCTAATTGAGGAAGGAATTCCTCTTGAGATTAGAAATATCAACAACCCTGGAATCGAAGCACCTACAGTGATTGGCCCAGACATAGATGCCTCAACGACAATTGCAATTGGCTGTCAACCAGGAGTGGCTGTAATTACAGATAACAAACCCCTTGACAGTGAATTATTATCTCGAATGGAGCAATTAGATGTCATTCCTTGGTTGATGCAATCTACCCCTGAAGGAATGAAATTAATCATTCCAACGCATGACTTAGCGTTGGTTGAAGATTTGCTGACCGGGAAAATCGAATATCGTACTGCTATGATCTCAGTAATCGGTAAACTACCAATTATGATTGAACACGAAGAGGTTTCAAGGAATAATTACGGAACTAGATTGATTATCGATTCAGACGACTTGCCAGAGACTTTGACTGACTTGTATCAATCCTTGTTCTCTCGCCACGACTGTATGTGAGTTGGTAGATCTAATGCGAATAGCCCACCAACTACGATAAAGACAAACAGAGTTCCTAAAGCGACTCCATAAACAGAAATTAGTTCTACTGACTCTTCCATTCTAGTTGCTGTTTGCTCAGAGAAAAGAGAGATGAAAGCAGGTAGGATTGTGTTGACAGACAAAACTAGCATTGCCAGAGAACCTGCGATTAGTGGATTGATAACTAAGGAGCGGTGGTACTTACCAATGATTTTCTTTACATTCATTACGTATACTTCGCGTGTACGAATTGAAGTGTCGAGCATACTAAATCGTAGCACGCCATTTGAAAGTTCGAAATACATCACTAGTAGTACTGCATAAACAACTACCAGTACAGTCAGCAAGAATTGACTGTCACCGAAACCAAATACATCTTGTGAAAGTGATACTTTTGAAGATGCGAATCTCATAACAGACAAGATAAACAAAACATAGGATGCCAACATGAATCTTGCATCTCTACTCATTGTACCCCAAAAGCCAGTACCAATTGCTGCTACAACCACTAAAAGTTGTAGAATATTAGCTGCAGCCATAGAGCCGGTAATTGCAAACCAAACGGTTCCAACTGCTGGAGTTACGATGTAAGTCAATACACCTAGAGCAATTAGTACTCCATAACATCCGAGTTGCAAATTCTGAACCATCTTATCTGCTGGTAAGAATTTCATCTTAGGGACAAGTGGTCCTCCAAGTAGGCTTTCGATAAAGGTCGGTATCTCGACTGTAGGAATTGCGTCTTTTGGAATCTCTCCAGTAGAAGATGCGGTTCCTGCCAACTTCTTTCTCGAAGGAGCCGCAGAGCGAACAGTCTTTCCATCATACAGGTGTGCTGTATCGCCTGATTTTGTAGCCATTCATATCCCTCCTCAGAATCCTCTTGCACCTGCTAGTGCTGTTGATAGAAGCATGTCAGGCTCCCAATCCATGATGTTTACACCTAATCCTCTTAACTCGCTGATTAAAACATCTCTTTCAGTCTTCAGAACTTCATATCCAGTACGATCTAATCTCTTAGCATCAAACTCGAATTCGAGACTTGATGGTGAAAGAACTGTTACATCGAAATCACGAGCTCTGAAGTCACGTAAAGCGTTGACAATTGTTGGGTCATCTTCTAAGTTCGATAGAACAATGATTGGACTTCCCTTGTTTATGTGTGGTAAAATACGGTTAACTACGACTTGAAGAGGTATGTTTCCTCGAGCCATAGCGCCTGCTAGTTTAGTCAAAATCACGTAGAGTTGCTTCTTACCAGTATCTCTATCGACACTGACAACTTCATCTCCATATGTGATTAGTCCTACAGAGTCACGACGACCTAGGAAATACTTGGCTAGGCTCGCTGCTGCCCTCGTAGAGTATACCAGAGCATTTCTTGAAACAGGTCCTGTCTCAGATACAGCACGTGAATCAACAATTAGGATGATATCGCTAACTGCATCTCTCTCACGCTCATTGACCATCAGTTTACCACTTCTGGCGTATGCTGACCAGTTGATTGCTCGGAATGAGTCACCTTCGAAGTACTCACGAAGTGAGTAGAATTCAGAACCCGGTCCAGGTTGTCGAATGTTCACAGCACCTGTGAAGATCTTCGGGACACGAGACTTGACGAATGTTTCTTTGAGGTCTTCCATCTTCGGGAACACAAGGAAGTCATTGTAGACATGCAGCTCCTTTTCCTTGTGGAATAATCCGAATGGGTCTTGGACACGGACTGCTACCGGGCCAAGACTGTAGAACCCTCGAAGTGGGCACTCAACAGTGTATTCAATGAAGGTTTCACGACGTGGACCAAGTTCCATCAAAATGTAATTTGCACCATCTTTGATACGCATTACTTCAGGAACACGGTCTCTCACTTCGAGAACTTTACCAAGTGCGGAGTGGTTTTGCATGCGCAACGTCACTCCAACATCTCCATCTTCGAAAATTCGAGCACTAGACAGTTTTCGCATGGCTGAGACATTGGAAAGTGAAACACCTTCCTCTCCAGTCCATTCGTCAGCGCGTCTGCCACTTGCAGAAACATCAGCGTGTCCGCCGAATAGAGCAGCCCATGTCAAGAACACAAAGATAACTACAGCAATGGTTACAAGTTGAGTATTTCTCAACGTCAAACCAAGCAAATACATTGCAACTGCTAGTGATCCCAACATTGCACTCTTACGGCTCCACATGCTACGCACCTCTCTCTAGTTCTCGATTAATTCCAATCAAACGGTTGGAACTGGTACTTCGCGTAGGATAGTCTGAACAACTTCTCCAGCCTCTAGACCCTTAATTTGGTGTTCTGGCTTGAGAATAATTCTGTGAGCTAATGCTAGTTCAGAGACTGTCTTGATGTCATCAGGTGTGACGAAGTCACGACCACGAAGAGCAGCGGCTGCTCTTGATGTCTTCAGAAGTGCTTGTGAACCACGAGGAGACGAACCGACTAGAACACGAGGATCTTCACGAGTTCTAGTTACAATCTCGACCATGTACATACGTAGAGCAGGGTCGACATAAATGTCTTCACATGCTTGTTGCATAGCGATAACACGCTGTGGGTCTGTGATGACGTCGACATCGACTGCATCCTTACCACGAGTAATACGGCGGCGAAGGATTTCATCTTCGTCTGCACGGTCAGGGTATCCAACGCTCATCTTGAACATGAAACGGTCCAACTGCGCTTCAGGCAGAGGATATGTTCCTTCTTGCTCAACAGGGTTTTGTGTAGCCATAACAATGAACGGGGCTGGAAGTTTGTGAGTGACTGTTCCGATAGTCACCTGCTTCTCCTGCATAGCTTCAAGCAAAGCAGCTTGAGTCTTAGGAGGAGCACGGTTAATCTCGTCAGCTAGTAGCAGGTTACAAAATAGTGGACCTGGTTTGAAAGTGAATTCTCCTTTCTTAGCATCGTAGATGTTCGTACCGGTGATATCTGCAGGTAGCAAATCCGGGGTAAACTGAACACGCTTGAAGTCACAACCTAACGCATCAGCGAAAGTGTTGGTCATCAAAGTCTTAGCAAGTCCTGGATAATCTTCGAACAGTAGGTTACCGTTTGATAGAATATTGATCAGAACGTTGTCAATAACGTGTGACTTACCAATAATTACTTTCTGGACTTCGGCGCTAATCGCTTGCGATATCGCTCCGACGGCCTGAAGGCGTTCTCGGACTTCTGGGCTACTCTGGTGTTTAGGCTGTGCCTGTGCCGGGGCTGGTGCTGCTGGGGCAGGTGCTGCAGGGGCTGGGGCCGGTGCTGCTACTGGCATAGGTGCCGGTGCTGCAGGTGCAGGCGCTGGTGGCGCTGCTGGGGCCGGGGCCGGTGCTGGCGGTGCTGCTGGTGCAGGTGGTGCCGGCGCAGGGGGGGCTGCGGGTGGTGGTGGTGCTGGCTGCATGTCTTGTTACCTCCTTAGGTTACTTCCCCCAACGTCGAATTTGTTGCAATAATTGCCTTAATTCTTCGTTGGAGTATGAACGCTGCTGTGAGTATAGCAGCTCGATCAGGCGTGGGTCCTTTACCATGGACTGTACCTCGCCTGGGGTTTTCCTGGCCATTTCATCACGGGTCAGGTCGTTAAATTGTCGCACTTTAGCCATCATAGCCTCTCGCACGCGCTTTAGGTATAGATTAGGATCAACCTTATTCGGCCTCTCCCTGAATCTTGTTAGATCGAAGACGTGGCGCCAATTTTCTTTCTCTGGTACAACCATAATGGCAATGGAAAGGAGTGCCATGAGATTTAGAACTATTAGCCACTTCAGCAATGTATCACTTGTGAGCATTACAATCGCTCCCATTGCTTCAGTGAAAGGAGAAGACATGGCGGATGTTACGTGGCGTGATTCGTCGAAAACAATGTAGAAATTACTGTTTTCGCTGGTAATTACTGTGGAGATGTCATCGTTCTCATGCTCCATCATGTCTCTGATTAAAGTTACAAAGTAGTCTTCATTGCCATTCCATTCTGTAGGAGAGCCATCGTTAGTAGATAGAGTGGCAGACCAACAAGGTCTGTCATCATAGCCATCCTTGCATTGCACCTTACCAGTTACTTCTGCATCTGCAATATCCCATAGATGGTTAGCAAAGACTGAATGGTCGGAGATGAAGACGATACTTCCAGTAACATCTACTTCTCCTTCTTTGATGCCCTTGACTTGGTCAATGGTTTCGATTCCAGGATAATCCATACGAATAATCAATCCAGTGTTATTCCCACCAGGTTTTGCATTGTCTTTGTCGTTAGCATCCATGTTTTCGCTAGCGATGAATGATGAGCCTGAAGCGTGAGCTAAAATCTTAACATTACGATTTGTATCTTCATAATCTAAGACTTGCATTGCAGTAGGTCGGTGGAATAATACCGGAAGTGCGCAATCATCGTATCTATCACTATCAGACAAATCTTCTCCGGTACAGTATGGCCTTTGATCAATCTGGTTGTCCCAAACCTTGTTTACACCTGCAACCGTCCAAAGCTTACGTGAATCTGCAGGCTCCAATTCTCCATTAGAATCCCTGACATCATAGAAACGGTTTGGGTCGACTACAGGTGCGTCGAAGAATTTGATGTCAAATTCGTCTGCAACCGTTTGAGCGTTAGTTGAATTTGCTGCAATAATCACCTTGCCGCCCTTTTCAGTAACGAATTCATGAATTGCCTGTGCTTCAGAGTTGTCGAATGGTTTCTCAGGTGCTGCAATAATCAGCATTGTACGATGAGGCTCTCTCCAGTCATTCACCAGCATTGGCGTAGACATTGTGTTAGCGATTACATAATCCATACCGCCATCGCCCAGATCAGTCCTCATCGAAGAGATTTGCTGGTACTGCAGAGTTGTGTCAGCATCAGTAACGTATGCAGAATAGACAGTCTGCTTGTTTGCAGAGGTCAGAACGATGACAGTAGTAGAGAGTAACATTGCAGTTAGGAAACCAACAAGGAGCCAAGTTTCTAACTTGACACCTTTAGCCTCTCCCTCACTCATTTCTTGTCACCTCATTATCGGCTGCGCACAAACGCAACATCCTTCGCAACTTCGCCACACTCATATAGATTCTCGTGGCTTGCTCAAAATAATACAGTTAGTATCACTGGCTAGGAATGAGTATCATCCCCTGAATACAACCCTAAAATTGAGATTAGCGTCGTATTAAGGCTGCAAATATTACAGTTAACATACATATTAGTGAAGAAATAGCAGGCAAGGAGTTGTCTTCGACTTCAAAATCAGAACTTTCCGATGTTGATTCATCCTCATCATCATCGGCTACTTTTACATCGGGTGCATCCACTACAAATTCAATGTCTCCGTTGTAAGATACTCCATTGCCCTCACTAGTTACTGTAACCGTGAATGTACAGGTTTTGTCCGGGTGACTTGATGGTGCTGACAATTTGACTGAACCTTTTTTGCTATTGGAACCTGTCCCAATTCCGATGATTGTTCCGGACTCAAGACCAGAATCATCTGCGTCATACTTCATCTGAGGGCATCCTCTAAACGACATATCGATTTTCGATATCGCATCATCATCATTACCTGTTAATCTAATTATTACATCGACCATTTCGTAAGTACCCGCATTTACCTTAGGGCCTTTACCATTTGTAATAGGCTCAAAAGTAACTTCAAATCCGTAAATAGAAGAAGGTTGGAGTTTCTGTGAGATCTCTTGGCTACTTTGTTCTTGGTCTGCAACATAATTTGTTGCTGTAAAATCTACTGTGGTCAGGTAGCCATTCTCTCCACCATTAGCGCTCCATAAGACGCAAGAGGTTTGACAAGAAATTTTTAACTCGAAACTTTCGTTTGAGTTAGCAGGGATAGAAACCTTGCCGGGATCGTCTACCTGGACTGGTTCAAACGGCCCTCCAAATTCTGTTTCAAAATCTACCTCAATAGGGACTGGATATGTATTTTCAATCCAAAATTCAAGAATTAGTTCAAATGCATAAGTATCTGGATCTAATTCAAAGATAACAATATCATCTTCACCTTCCCACCCGATTTCCCAACCAGGGGCTTGCGCATCTGGGACTTGTGCTGTAGCCATGGGAGTTAGAGAAGCCATCAACAAGATTGCCACTAAAAATCTCTTCATATTCATTCCTCGCAAGCTCTTTTGACAAGTACCTTGATCATATTCCTACGATACCTTGGCGGTAATGCCGTATTATTCACTGGTTTTGTAGATTTGTATATCGCATCACAAATTGCTTTCACATCGCCATTGGCGCTTGCAACCTCTTCATCGTGTCGTCTTGGAATACTCTCGAGAGCGGTCGTGGCAACTCTTAGTGTGCTTCTGTCATCCTTCTTCCATGCGGCTGCTGCACCTGCTTCTGGGAAATCCCAAGACTCTCGAACTCTAAGTTTGCGATAAGACCCTGTCCAGTCGGCAACGTCATCAGGCAGAGTAATTTTGAGCATAAATTCACCTGGCTCCAGAATGTTTCTTGTCATCCCATCTAACTGATAGAAATCGTGCAGAAGTACTGACCTCGCGCCATTAGGGCCGATTAGGTGGACTGTGGCATTTAGCACCATCAGATTTGGAGCGACATCTCCTTGGTAAGTAGCAACACATAATTCATTCTGGTTAGGAATTACTCTGCAATCTGCCCCTGTACCACAATCACATTTGTGACACCAATCAATACTGCTTCGCCAATCTTCAGCCTGATTGTACCAAAAGCAACGAGTGTCTAAGCAAAGGTTTCCACCAAGTGTTGCGTTTCTTCGAATTAATGAAGAAGCCACCTTACTTGCAGCTTCAGAGATTAATGGGTGAGCATTACCTCCTTCGGCAATATCGTGAAGACGAGCCATACATCCGATTTCTGTCATTGAAATTGTAGATACACCGTCGATTCCTGCTAAAGAAATGACATGCGGCTTGGCATTGATATGCCACTTGTAATTAGGAATCAAGTCTGTTCCACCTGCAATCCAATCGAATTCTTGTCCGGATTCGATAAGATTAGCAGCAATAGCGCACGCTTCATCAACTGTAGAAGGTCGATGTAGTTCAAACGGAGGCATTAGCATCAGTTACCACCTCCCATATTGCGTTGTTCTTCTTTCAACCAAGCTGTTCCTGCTAAACCTAGTTCTGCTAATTGTTCAGGTGTCGGTTTATCAGAAGACATCCAACCCTCTACTTGATCTTCAAGAGGCACATTAGGGTCAAAGCCAAACAGTACACCATTGACGTAAGCATCGGTATCTTCGCTTCTCTGTCTTTTGTTATCCCGTGTTTCATGTTCAGCCGCTCTTGCAACAAGTTTAGATTGTAACTCAGAGAAATCCAATCGTGGAACTGGTAAATCTGCAGGGTCATCAATACCTTCCAATTTCATCTTCTTAGCAATAGCCGCCCATACTTTGTCAGGAGTTAATGGTAAGTCGTTAATTCTGATTCCAATCGCATCATATACAGCGTTTACAACGGCTGGAAGAATTGGAAGTAGTGGACCCTCACCGGCTTCTTTAGCACCGAATGGACCTTCTGGATCACAGGATTCGATAATAATCGGAGTGACATTAGGCATCTCATGAACACTTGGAATCTTGTAATCCAGTAAGTTGGGATTTTGTAGGTGACCTGTGCGACCATAGACCATTTGTTCAGACAAAACTTGACCAAGACCCATGTGGCAAGAACCGATGATTTGTCCTTCAACCGCCATGGGGTTGAGGGCTTTACCACAATCGTGTGCCGCCCACACATCAGTACACTTAATCAGTCCAGTCTCAACATCAACTTCAACTTCCGCAACATATGCCGAGAACGAATATGCGGGAGCAAGTCCCGCTGCTGCACCTTTGTGCACTCCACCCATTGGAGGAGAGCGATATGCACCGGACGAGATTAGCGCTCCTTTGTCTTCTTGGGCTTTGTGAAGAGCCTGCAAGTAAGACATACCAATTGCCGGGTCATGCTTGTAGTAGATACGGCGGTCGTTCAGAACAAGAGTATCTGGGTGATAGCCAAGTGTGTCCCAAGCTGCATTCAGGAGTTTTTCTTTGATTTCTAGAGCAGCCCGTATTGCTGCGTTAGCGTTCATGAAGGTTACACGAGAAGAGTATGAGCCCAAGTCTACAGGGCTTGTGTCACTCTCATGACTTCTAACATGAATCATTTCTATGGGGAGAGCAAGAACTTCCGCAACTACTTGTGCAACAGCAGTAGTAGAACCTTGTCCTATATCTGCTGCACCGGTGTGTACAGTAACTCCACCATCCATATCGACTTGGATATGTACTGTTGCGTGTGGGAACTTGTTAGGGTCCCAGTGAATTGGTAAGCCTGAACCAGAGATGAAGAAACCACAACCGATACCGATTCCTTTGCCAAGTGGTAATTTCCTGAACTTGTTGTCCCAGTCGCTACCTTCACGCACCCTCTGTAATGCTTGACGCATACCGTTTGATGTAATTCTGAAGCCCGAAATTGTTCTCGAATGTGGAGGGAGTAAATTCGCCAATCGTAAATCGATTGGGTCAACTTGTAATTGCTCCGACATGTCATCCAGGCCAACTTCAACAGCACATCTAGTATTCACTGCACCGTGTCCTCGCATAGCTCCACTAGCAGGTTTGTTGGTCCAAACCCTAGCGCCAGTGTAATGGAAGGATCCCAATTCGTAAGGCGCTGTTGCAAGAACACCGTTGTAGTATGAAGTGACGTGACCGAAAGAGGCGAAACCTCCTCCGTCGATTAGAGCATCTATGTCAAACCCGGAAATTCTTGCTTCTTCATCTGCGTACATCTGAACTTCGATATGACTTGGGTGACGGCCTCTGTTAACCCAAAACACCTCATCTCTGTCGAAGGTGATTCGGACTGGTCGTCCGGACTTTCTAGCAAGGATTGCAGCACACATTTCGTGTGGGAAAGGATCTGATTTACCGCCAAAACCTCCACCTACAAACGTTCGTATCACATTTACCTGGTGCATTGGAACATCGAGAACTGTAGCCAGTGCTCTGTGAGCATAATGTGGAACTTGTTGCGGAGTATACAACTGAAGACGACCATTTGAATCCCAATGCGCAACTACAGCATGAGGTTCAGTAAACCCGTGGTTTATACCCATGAATTTCCATTTTCCATGGTGCATAGCATTAGGGTTTTCGACCATTGAACGGTCTCCGAATTCTTGGAAAACCCTCTTCTGGACATTTGTAGTACCTACGTGGTACTTTCCTCGCCAATGAATTGGCTCGTCTACGTCTTCCAATCCCTTTTTCATGTCATGAATAGAATCCAGAACCTCATATTCCACTTTGATTAGAGAGACTGCTTCCCTGGCAGTTGCTTCATCCACTGCCGCGACACACGCAACTAGATCTCCAAAGTGGCGAACTTTCTCTACAGCCATTGCGTGTTCATCTTTGGTAACTGGAAGAACTCCGAAACTGTTCGGAGCATCATCCCCTGTTGCTACCGCAAGAACCCCTGGGAGTTGTTCTGCCAAGGAGGTATCGACATTCTTTACCTTCGCATAATGATGAGGAGAGCGTACAATTCTTCCAATGATTTCGTTTGGAAGGCGTACATCGTCGCCATACCAAGCCTGTCCGGTTACTTTGGCATTCGCATCAACAAGAGTTGTCCTCTTACCGACAATTGTACCAGTTCTTGCTCTATCATGAATATGAGAACCCGCTGGTTGCTTTTCATTGCCACCAACCGTCTCCGGAATGAAATCAAGATCTCTTGGAGACATTACTGGCTTTGAACCCCCTGAGCCAGGGGGAGAGAAACTCTGCTTTCCAGCGACTCTCTTTCCATCCTTTCGGGTTTCATTACCGCTTCCGCCAGGCTGTTGCTTGTAACCTCCAGACATCAAATCACCTCGCGTGGCCCGGAGGCATTGTTGGTTCATCAGGACCACTCGGATGAGGGTCTGGGTGAGCATCACTTGCAGGGCTGGCTAATTCGGATTCGCCTCTGTGAATAGATGCTGCTGCCTGAATTGATTCGATGATTTGCTGGTAACCAGTACATCTGCACAGATTCCCTTCGATAGCACATGCAATCTCGGAATCGCTAGGATTTGGATTCTTCACTAGAAGGGCTTGTGAGGTCACTAGGAAACCAGGTGTACAAAACCCGCACTGAGATCCTCCATGATCCGCAAAGCATTGTTGAATAGGCGCTAAATGCGCACCATCTGCTAATCCTTCAACCGTAGTGATTTCGCATCCGTTGGCATCTTGGGCCATAGTCAGACATGAAAGTCTAGGCTCTCCATCGATTAGTACTGTGCAGCAACCGCATGTCCCCATATCACAGCCCCTCTTTACGCCAAGGCATCCAGCCTTGTCTCTCAATACGTCTAATAATATCGCATTTGAAGGAGCTAGGACCTCTTGAGTTTGGCCATTTACCTCTGCAGACCACACTTCAGATGGTGCTGCTGGTATCATTGAAACATGCTCATCGCCAACCATCTCAGACCCAACCTAACCTTGGGAAGACGAATCACCCTTTCAGCGTTGGCACTAAAGATGCCAAGATATTTCTGATGAAATATCAAATTTTAATGTTTCAACGACGACGGACGACCGTAAAATCATCTTTACCTGGCTCTGGATCATTCCATTCCTCGTCGCCGGGCAAAATTAGTCCGTCACCAACACCGACTAGATCTGATGCTAATTTCCTCTGCACCTTGGATAACCCCTCCCAATCGAATGAAGAATCCCTCCATTTGACCCATAAGCGCATTCTTCTCCAAGCGATAGTACCCCTGGCGTAGAGTTTCATCTGTAATTTCCCAGCTGTAGGCATCCACCATATCATAAGCGGAAGAATTAGAGATGCAGGAATGGAAAGTAGGAATGCAATTATGGTACTATAGTCCGATAAACCTGCGACTGGACTAGAATCGGACAGAAGCGCCCATGTAAAGAACCAGGCCGAGATTAACCACCATATGGGGTATATCACAAACGAAGAGTAAAGTTTCAATGAACCCCTGTAAGATTGCTCCAATCTTGAACCAAAAAAACGATCGATTGCGACTACCATCAAGAAGGGAGGAATCGAACCAATCAATGCGCTCAAAGTGACAAAACCAAGCATGAAAGACCAAGCAAAAAACCATTGGCATACCGATTTAACCAATCCTTTTTTCGATACAGAATTAGGACGGCCATCAACATGCCTAGGTTGTAAATCAAAGGTATCTAATTTAGAAATATGCGCTTTAGTACGCCGTTCTATATTTTGACACCTTGCCGGATCTTCAATCGCCATCCATTCCCAAGCGGCTCTCACTCTTCTGGCTCCAACCACATCTTCACCATATGTTGGCCTTTTCTTTAGTTCGGGGTTATTACGAACTCTTTCAGCCCTAATTATTGAACGTGCTTTCCAAATTAATTCTCTATCTCGCCAATCATCTCTCGAAAGTGAAGATCTTGATATTTCACCAGATATTACTTCAGTCATCTCATCGACCGTACCGTTTATTTCAATTGGCCTATCAATTGTCAAAGCTACTCTTTCTCGGAAATAGAATGGACGGCTATAATGAATCCCAACAGGGATTATCACAGGCTCAATCCCGCTTGATAACTCCTTAGACTTCAGAGCAATTTTAGCAGCACATTCTCTAATCTGCTTTGTTTTTGGAGATTCGTGTGATTCCCCTTCAGGGAAAACGACAACATTTGCGCCGGATGCTACTTGAGTGGCGATAGCAATCAATTCATCTTCATTATTGATAGCGCCATCAAAAGAAACCTGCTTTCCGGGCAGCAACCCTCTTGTTAGCATGTTATCAAATAATCCTCCAGGATGCCATGAAACGATTATTGAACCTCTGTCTGATGGAAGGTTTTCGACATCTATTATGCTGATTTCCCTAAACCAAGTGGACATAAGGACTCTGCTAAACCAGTTCTGGAGCCCCATAATTATCCGTACCACTAGGGGGTTTTCACATCTCTCCCGAATTAGCATGAAAACATAGGGTTCAAACAGTATTGCTGGTTCGCGCAGAGCGCGGTGAATCAGATGAACGGTTACAAACGTATTTTCAGCATATTTGGTCTTGCATTATTATTGGCCCCTCTAGCAGTGGCAGCAGTACCAATTCCGTCTCCATCTAGCGATGATGAAGAACCAATTGGATGGTGGACTGAAACAACAGTTGACCGCAATCAAAACAAGATTGGAGATATGGTTGAACTCCATATTGACAATCCAGTATTCTTAGATGAAGACAATACTCTCCCGCTGATCATTGACTTCCACTATACCCCTGGGACTAACGAAATTTACATGCTCGAGAATACCGTTGATTATCAACACCAGTTCGTCCTACACGGAATTGATGCATTAGCAGGAAGAGTACCTGTGAGCGAATTACTTACTCTTATCGAATTACCCGGCGTTGTTATGATTGAACTAGACGGTATTCTGACAATTGCAAACGCTGATGCTCGTGCTGGTCACGGTGTCGACATGGCATTCGAAGAGACTGGTTATGACGGATCAGGAACTACTGTAGCGATTATTGATACTGGTTTAGATGGAAACCATTCCAGTCTTGACGACCAAGATGACGACCCCGCTACCTATGACCCGAAAATCATTGGATTTTATGACCCTGTTAACAATGCAGGCAACACTAATGGTACAGATTTCCCTTACGATGACCAAGGTCATGGATCCCACTGTGGAGGAACCACTGCTGGGACAGGCGCTCCAACTTACGAGCATGTGGGAATGGCACCACAGGCTAACCTAGTTGGCGTAAAGGTGCTAGATGCTGGAGGAAGTGGCTCATTTGCGACAGTTATGGCTGGCATGCAGTGGACAATTGACACCATGCACAAATACAACACCAGAGCGGCTTCAATGAGCCTTGGTGGACCTGGAGCTATCGAATGGACATCTTCTGAAGAAGACAGTGTGAACCGTCAAGCAAACAACATGACTAGAGCGGGTATTGCATTGTTTATTGCAGCAGGTAACAATGGAGTTAGTGCCCAAATCGGAACCCCTGGTTCTGCAGAAGACGCAATCACCGTCGGAGCACTCGACAAGAATACTGCAATCGCAATTTATTCAAGCCAAGGACCTACTGAGGAAGGGCGCATCAAACCTAACATCGCTTACATGGGAAGTAGCATTATGTCCGTAGAAGCAAACTCTGGCGACCAGTACACTGGAATGAGTGGAACTAGTATGGCAACACCTGGTGCAGCAGGAGTGGGCGCATTAATGCTCCAAGCGAACAGCGATTTATCTCCGTTCGATATTCGTAACATCCTCCAAGAACAAGCGACATATCGCCAATGTATCTACATGGGTGCTAACGAGCCTTGTATCGAAGATGCGATTCCGAAGAACCGCCAAAACAATGTTTACGGCCACGGCCATGTCAACGCCTTAGAATCGGTGATCGAAGCGGCACAGTACAATCAGCAGTATCAATTAGATGCGAGTATCAAATTAGTTGTTGAAAATGATTTAAACTCTGAAATGAGGGTTGAAATCGGACCTGGAGAATCTATCGATATTGAATTGAGTCAGTCGGTTGATACAATCCAGTGGAAGAGTAGCGACCTTAGGCACGATTGGACAAACATTCATTCTTACCACCACGAGGATTATGTTACGCTGTACTTCGAAGACATCGTTCACGAATTAGAACATCTTCCTGGCACTGAACTTATTGGCAACCACACGATATCTATGAGAGGATTAGAAGGGACTAGTTCCAGTTCGATTCTTTCAATGAAAATCATGCTTAGTGAGGAATCTGACGTTGGCGATGATGACGCTAAGTCTTCAAACCCAACCTTGGTCTATGGATCTGTTTTCGCAGCAGTATTACTAACAATCATATTGTTGGTAGGAATTCTGAAAACAGATGATGACAAAGAAGCTATTCACGTAGTAGACAAAACGATAGTGGAAGCAGAGATTATAGAATGAAAAGGGCAATTCAGAGCATCTGCCGGCTCAACATTGAAATGCTCTTCTTCTAGATTAGTGACGATTATAATGGCGAATGCTCCTTCTAGACCAGCGAGGCCGGCTAAACCGAGAACACTTTCTGCAAGACTTGGTAATCTCTCTGCAGAATCTCAAAACGCTCTACCTGTGACTATGGGAAGAGTTGGTGCTGCACCTCCAAATGCAGCCGATACTGGCATGCAAAAGTTTGCTCAACTGATATTGTTCGGAATCGCAATGGTCGCGATTTGGGCAGGTTTACTTTCCATTGCTTTCGGCGGAGAGGATACTGGACAAACTGAATATTTAACCCTTGGAATAGGAGGATTATTATCTGGAATGATGGCAATCTCTTTGGTTGAATTCCAAAGAAGGAAGGGTGGTGAGGAGTTACAGAGTGTACACGATTACATGTTAGGTGTGTCGTTCTTCTTCTTAGCAGTTGGAACATTATGGGGCACTCGATGGATGATTGGGTTCCTAGCAGAAGATTTCAGCATAGATTGGCTGATTCGTGAGGGAACAAACCCTGCAGACGCCGATTGGTTCCCTTCTGCGAATGCTATCTACATTCAAATGGCTGCAACCTTACTTCTTGCATTGGGCCAGTCTGCCTATCTTTCAAGATTGAAAGGCGTTACTACCTTCGGATGGTCAGTAACAACATTCACTCCTCTTGTAATCGCTTTAATCGGTTCAAGTATCTGGATGGAATGGTCCGACAACATAGTATCTTGGGAATTGGGAATCTCCATGATAGCACTCGCATCTCTTTCGATGTGGTTATCTCTTAGAGCGAATAGCGGGATCATATTCTCAGTCGTTGCAGTAACTTCAGGGTTGTTACCATTACTGTATGAGTACAATAACGAAGATGTGGGCTCGGGAGGAGCTATTTCTTTGATGGTATTCATCATTGCAGTACAAGGGATTCTAGCAGCAGATAGAAGGCTTAGGCAGGACCTAATGCAATGGACATCCGCATTCTTGGTTGGAGAAGTGATACTTGCAATCATTATAGCACGTAATGCTGATTTTGAATTGATTCTCGGCCCGCTTAGACAATTCGATTTGCCTTCACCATTAGACGAATATCTAACACTCCAAGTGGGGCTGTGGTTAGCAGTATTAGTGGCATATTTCCCAGCCACTTTGAAACGAAGAATACCGTATATGCCGATTGGTTTGGCTGCTTCATTATTCTTGATCAATCCAACAGCAGGAATGATTCCTTGGATAATCACCCTGATTATGCTCCCCTACCTACTAGTGATATCCAAGGTAACAAGAAATTGGGTTGCAAACGCAACTATGATAGCAACTGGTTTCTCATTCTTTGTTCAATCTCACTGGATGGGAGGATTCGAACCAGGGTGGTTAGAAGCAACGATTCTGATATCTGTTCTCGTAAGTGGTGAAGTTGGAAGGCAGAAAGGTCACCTATCAGACTGGGCACATTTCGTCACACTTGGATTATTGGTAATATCTGAGTCGGTGCTGTTTGGTGACGACCCATACGTACCTTGGGCAATATTCCTCTACGCTGTGATTTCATCTTACATGATGATGATGAAAGCAGAGAATTCGGCAGATAAACAAGTTGCGTTCGAAGCATCTGCAGCAACTGCTGGTTCGATGATAATTGCAGTTATTCTATCACTATTCGAAAGATTAGATGTCCCTGTTCCATCAAGTGTCTCTGACAATCTACAAGGATTCAATATCACTCTAGCAGTAGTTGGACTGATAGTATATGCATCAATGCGTAAATTCAAGACAATAGAATTAGACATTGGCGTTATGCTAAATTGGGCAGAAGGAAAAAGAAAGAACCTGATGCCTGTATTCGATACAGAAAGCAACTCATGGATAGTCCCTGAGACAGAAAGCTCACCTGCAGATACAAGTTGGGGACCGCTTGGCCGTATGAGTTTGATTGGCCCAATGATGTTGTTCACTGTGGCTCTTACAGCAGTCGGGCCAGAAAATCTGGCTACTAACATGCTGTGGACGGTCTTGATGGCCATCCCAATCGGAATCATAGTGTGGGAAGTTATCGATGAAGAAGGTGCTTCTTCTACTGGCAGGATGATTGCTACTCTGACAATGATAGTAGTAGCAGCACCGATGGCTTACAGTTTGAATGCGGGAAGAGAAGAACTCGGTAAAATCGCCCTTTCATTCATAATTTTTGACTTACTGATGTTGGCAGGCCCGATTGGAATATCGATTATGCTAGACCGAAAAGAACTCAATGAAGAGTCTCGGAATCGAACTGCAGATACTGTTACTCTTGGAGGATTGCTGGTTCTAGGTTTGTTTGATGCTAGTGGCGGAATACTGTTCTTAACGATGTATCTACTTGTATTCACTCGCGCATTAAAGCACAGGATGAACGTAATTCTGTGCGCCGCCCCACTAGCGATTCTATTATTCGGAGATGCTAATCGATTCGTATCTGATGGAGCAGTTGTTGCCGAAATGCTATCTTGGATAGATATCATATCGTATGATCCTACTGAGCTCACAATACTTGAACTCAGTAGATTCTCATTCATCTTGATGGCTTTGACCAATCTAATTATCCTCACCAAGGGAGTATTGGATAGGCAATATGGCATTGGAAATGATGAGGTAGAAACACCAATGACAATACCTGGCTTTTGGTTAACACTTGGAATGTTTGGAGTACTGCCTGAAGCGAGTTGGTTACTACTCACTATGACGATAATACTCACATTATACTCATGGCTAACTGGCAGAATGGAATTCATACCGTGGGTTGCCCCATTGTCGCTGATCTCATTCTTCGTTGGATTCTTGAACGATTCAAATTTCAATCATTTCGAAGGATTTGATTACATTACTCACAGTATGCTTGGTACAGGTTTGATAACCCTGATACTCAATCAAGCTAGTTCGAAGGGGATTTTATACAAATGGGCAGACGAAGTAAATGATGACCCGAACGGAATTGCCAGTGTCTTCAATCTAGGCTCTGTTCAGAGCAGAGAACACTTGACTACAGTTATGCGGATTTGGACTATCATATGTTTGACTTTATCTTGGACTGCATTCAAGGGAATAGGAACAATCATCGGAGCCGCATGGGCAACATATGATGCATTCTTGAATGGTCAGAAATATTCGATTCTAGCAATGCCACTTCTACACGCATTTGCAATATGGAATCTACTAGACCAGATGAACCAAAGTTCTGACACAATAGATTACATCGTTGGTGCTGTACTTCTGATTAATGGAATTGTGTTCACAGTAATTGCATCAAAGACTGAAGTCGCATGGAATTGGAATATCTTCGAATGGGATGACACCATCGAATATTATGGATGGATTGACAGAGTTGGGCAACTAGGTATTGCATACTTCCTAATCGGCATCACTTGGGCTATTGGAGAAGGTACTGGCGGAATCATGTTGTGGACAATATCTGCTGTATTCCTTTCAGGAGTTGCAGTACAAGGATTCAGAGACGAAACTGAAACTCCTTGGCGAAGAGGGATTGGATCTATGGGGTGCATCTTTGCATTGTTCATGCTCTCAATAGAATTTGAAACTGAAATCTACACCTACATTGCATGGATGTTCTTGGGAGTCGTAGCATTAGGATTCGGATTTGCATACATATCTCGAATGGGTGAAGTTTCAAACCTATATGCTGATGATTACATCGCTGCAAAAGAGATCATAGAAGGTGGGAACAAGGAAATCCCGGAGGCAATTCCTGAACCTGTAACATCTGAATCTCAAAGGGATGATGAACTTGAAGATGATGAGATTATGGAAGAGGATGATGAGTTTGCAGATGTCCAATCGATGATAGAAGAGGATGATGAATCGTTAGAAGAGGTTGAAATTGAACAAATCTCTACTCCTAAGCCTCATTTCAATTATGACTTAGAGTTAGACCCTGCTGTACTTGGAGCAATACAAGACTCGTTATCCAAAACGCCTCATGAAGGTTTCAAACCAGTAGTCTCGATAGCAAAGAATGGTAATCTTAAGATTGACTTCGTGCCAATTTGATTACTCATATTCAGCAGGATATGCGCCCCAATAGGCTTCTCTTGCCGCTTGATTTGCAGCCATGCATGTGTTGACATCGCTGCTTCTTGAAGGCAATGTCGTTGAACCGTTTAAGTGCTCAATTATCGGTTCTACATTGGACCAGTTGAGAACACCCCAGCCAACTTGAGTACATGGTAAGACTGGACTTATAGGAGTTGTACCACCTGTTGGGTCCCAGGTTGAAGAAGAAGGATACCATCCAGATAGATTCAATGCATTCCTGATATCTGAATTAGAAATCTGTACATCACCATCCACTAGGAAACCATCTCTACCACCGGATTCAGAATCATTGAATTCTGCCCTAAGATTGGTCATAATATGCCCAAGTAATCCTGCAGTTCTTGGAGTTGCAAAAGATGTGCCTGATGTTTCATGATAGCCATCTATGTCTTGGTGGTTAGGTAAGACCTGAGTCCAATCTGATGCCATATCAGGATAAGAACCAGACATGGTTTCCTTTTGGTCATCATCTCCCTCCGCGTATCCAGACACTCCGATTGACCAAGGAGGTCCAGCGGTTGCATCTTGAACTGCTGGTGAAGGAGAGTTATCTGCAGCACCTGTGTGTATCTTGTGGTTATCTACTACGGCGATCTTTGTGGCATCTTCAATACCAGGAACTGGAACTGAACCAGGAGCTCCGAAAGAAGTCGTAATCACATCGACCATCGGGTGAGTTCCTGCTGTAGTTACTGCATTTTCACTAAAACCTTCAACGAAGAAGATAATCGCATCTGGGTCGGCATCTAGAACTGCACCTGTAACTGCAGTACCGTGGCCGTCCTCTGGGTCGTCAAGTATCATTGTAGGTGTACCTCCATCCGGAGATTGCGCAAATATTCTAGTTCCTGGGAAGTAAACAATGTCACTTGCAGTGATAATGTTCCAACATGTCTCCCTGTCAGCATCTACACGTTCTTGATATGTGCCTTCTTGAGTTAAATTGCAAATTATTGTTGTCTGCATTGCTTCTATGAACCAATCAGGAAGAATCTCATCTGTCTGAAAATGGTCATGGTATGGATTTATTCCTGTATCGATTGGAGCTATAACGGTGTATGGCCTAAAGCCATCATCTTTCTCTGAAGGAGATGAAGCAGCGTCTTCATTTTCATCGCTAAAACAACCAGCAAGGCTAGCGCTTACGACGAGTAGTGCCAGTAATAGCGGGCGCTGCATGACATGGCCTGTTACCACTCATTGAATAATCATCCGCCATTATGAAACACTGGATTAGTTTGGGAGTCACATGGCGGGAGAGATGGTCTGGATCGATTTAGAGATGACCGGATTAGATTTAGAGAATGAATCTATTATCGAGATTGCAACAATAATCACAGATGCTGAATTGAACATTACAGCAGAAGGACCAAACCTCGCTATAACCGTGGATGAAGATTTATTGGCGAATATGGATGAGTGGAACACAACTCACCACCATGCCTCCGGATTAGTTGACAGAATTAGAAATGAAGGGGTAAGTCTGGAAGAGGCTACGAGACAAACATGCGACTTCATACGCGCAAATATAGAAATTGGCAAAGCCCCATTATGCGGGAATTCAATTCACAATGACAGAACATTTTTGGCGAAAGAAATGCCCAAAGTTCTCGAACTTCTTCACTACCGAATAATCGATGTTTCAACAATCAAAGAACTCACAAATCGATGGTACCCAAACAATCCTAGATACGATAAAAAAGAGGCTCATAGAGCATTAGATGACATCATTGAATCAATTGAAGAGTTACGCCATTACAGAGAAACTGTGTTCAAACATTGACGCCTTTGTGCGATGCTAAAATTTCCGCCAACACTGCAATTGCAATCTCTTCGGGGCTTTCTGCTCCGATATCTAATCCGATTGGGCAGTTTACCTGATCGAGTTGTTCTTGAGAAATTCCTGCATCGAGAGCTATCGTTGTGAATGCCTTCCATTTTGATTTAGACCCAATCACTCCTAAGCGACCTCTAAAACCTGCAAACATTAGTCCAAGTAGCCTTTCTTCATCTTCCTTCCAATCATGCCCTAGGAGCAAAATGTCACTAAACCTAGAAAGTGAATCGCTATTTTCATTCATCAAGAAATCCTTCGGGCATGAATGGTGAGTCTCTGTTGCACCATCTAAAACAGAATATTCTGCCCTTGAATCCTGTACGGAGTATTTCCAATCTAGAGGCTTGCATGCTTCTGCGATTGCTTTAGCACAATGCCCACCGCCCATCAACAAGATATGTGGCATCGGAATCATAACCTCCAGAGCGACAGTAACACGGCCGCCACATAAACTGTCTAGAGGCGTTACTTCATAGCCCTTAGCCCCTTTATTCAAACCATAGGTGATGACTTCACCAGAATGCTTTGTTGATGCTGCAAGCATATCCTTCAATTTTGAAATTACTTTCATTTCTAATCCGGCACCTCCAACAGTGCCATGAGAAGAGGAATCTGTTAGAGCGATTCTGGCACCTTCTTTTCCAGGCACTGAGCCTGAAGTCGAGACTACGCTAGCAATTCCTACCTTACGATTTTTGGACAACTCCTCAAGTGCCCAGTGTAAAGTTCGTGCAGTCATAGCAATGCCTCTAAATCGGCGGGCGTGTCAATGTTCATATGTTCGCCGGGTGCATTTATTCGCTCAATTACGAGGTTATCTCTGAGAGAGAGATCTCTTGGAAAAGAAAGTACTTTATCAACTTCACAAAGCAATAATGGATGACCACTCGGCATCGGTGAAGTATTAGAATTGCATTCTAGTAATGCGGAAATTGTATCTGAATTCCACCCGCATCGGTCAACAGGAGCGACTAAAACTCTTCTGGGCGTACGCCCTAACTCACTGACTAAAGATAGCAAACCGGTTTGCAATGTACCGGTTCTACCGTCTTCTGGTTTTGGGTTGACTACGATATTTGTGTCATCACAACACATCATAACATCAATTTGTAATTCGTTTCTTGTTACGACTATCACTGGAGAACAACCGCTCTCCTTCAACAAACGAACTGAGCGTCCGACTAATGTTTCACCATTCCATTCTACCAATGCTTTGGGCTGGCCTAATCTTGATGATTTGCCTGCTGCTAAAATAATGGCGGGGACGCCTTTAGCCATTCGATCACAAGTCCTTGGTGATTTCACGTCCGATAATCATTCTCTGGACCTGACTGCTACCTTCATAGATTTGCATAACTTTTGCACCACGCATCAATCTGGCAACTGGATATTCTTCAGAATATCCGTATCCTCCAAACACTTGAACTGCATCCGTGGATACTTCCATTGCGGTATCTGCTGCGAACCTCTTGGCATGAGCAGCAGATTCTGTGTTTCTAACTCCAGCATCTGAATCTGAAGCAGATTTCCAAGTTAGCAATCTTGATGCTTCAATCTTAGTCTTCATATCTGCTAACATGAATTGAATTGCTTGATGACGATGTAGAGGCTTACCGAAAGTCTGTCTCTCCCCTGAATATCTCAGAGCATGTTCGTAAGAAGCACGAGCAAGTCCTGTGGCGTGTGCTGCAATATTTGGTCGACTCATATCAAAGGCCTTCATTGCATTCATCCAACCGCCTGATTCAGAACCTCCACACAGGTTTTCGGCTGGGACTCGCATGTCATCGAATGTAATCGACCTTGTATCTGAGCAACGTTGTCCCATGTTATTCTCTTTCTTACCAAGTGAAAGACCAGGGGTGTCGGAATCAACAATAAAGCCCGACATTCCATTGTAGCCTGCATTAGGGTCTGTTTTTGCCAAAACGAAGAACCAATCTGCTTTACCAGCACCTGTAATCCACATCTTGGAACCATTGATGATGTAGTCATCTCCATCTCTAACTGCCACTGTTTTACAAGCAGCAACATCAGAACCAGCACCAGGCTCTGTAATTGCGTACGAAGCGAGTGCTCCTTCCTCGGCAACCATTCGTAGATACTTGTCCTTTTGTTCATGAGTTGCTCCGGTGATCACAGGAGCACATGCTAGGCTGGTAGCATAAGCAGCAGTAGCAAAACCCGGGTCGCCCCAAGCTAGTTCTTCATTCACCAGAACCTCTTCCATCGAGCCCAGACCTGGACCCCCATAGTCTTCAGAAATGTGTAGATTGAGTAATCCCATCTCATGAGCAGCATTGATTGCATCCTTTGGATATTCAGAATTGAGGTCCCAGTGCTCTGCATTGGGACGAATCTCGTCCACTGCGAACTCGTGCGCTAGTTCACGAAGCATCTCTTGCATCTCATCCAGTTGGAAGTCGACCATGTTAACCCCACAGGGCCATGCAGCATAAGCAGTACTATGCCACTCAAACTGTCAGATATCCTTGACGTTGTAATTCTAACAGTAATAGGAATAGTAGATAGAACCCGATAAGTATTCCACCCTCTAAACGGCTGAAACGGAATCCTGTCCACATCATCACTAAACAGATTGAAACTCCGATTAGAGTCATTGGAATAATGAGGTGCATTGTAAGATCATATGATTGTTCTGTTAGTGAAATTGGAGAGACTAATGCTGCAATTCCAATGGATAGAAGTGGGTCTGTGATATTGGAACCAATCAAGGTACCAATCGCAACACCTTGGCTCTTTCTTACAGCCACCATAGCGACTGTAAGTTCAGGTAACGAGGTTCCCAATCCGGACATTGTGGAACCTACAATTGCATGAGGAACGTCTAACTTGTAAGCAATTACACAAGCGTATTCAACCAATTGGTTTGCCGAATATACAGCCATTGCAAGACCTATTACTACCATCACGAAATAGGCAGTTCCTGTCCAACTAAATTCAGTAGTTGATTTGATTTGATCAACCATTTCCAACTCATCATCTCTTATTTTATTAGTATCGGAGAGTAACCAAACTATGTAGAGAGCATATATCGAGCAAAGTATTGCTCCTTCGATTCTAGATAATTCATTACCTTCCCAGAGTAATCCGGTCAAAATGATAATCGAAAATAACATCAGCAAGCCATCTCTTCTAAGCCACGCTGGTCTAATCTCCAAAGGTTTGAATGAGACTACAATTCCTAAAACCAGAGTTATTTGCACGAGTACTGAACCGTAGATATTACCTACTGCTAAATCCATCATTGCTGCGTCTTCACCTGAAGATGCAGATGCTGTAGCCGTTACAAGAATCTCTGGAAGTGAAGTTCCGATGCTTACGATTGTTAATCCGATTACTACCTCTGCCATACCGGCTCTACGAGCCAGGCCCTTAGCCCCTTCAACAAAGAAATCAGCAGATGTAATCAATAAAGCCAATGCGATTATGATTAGGACTAAAAGTATCCCAATGTGAGTCCAATCATTTTTCGAAGTGATACCGCCAAGTATTGCCAGGGTTACGAATAATGCGAATGAAATCAGTAACGCATTCCACTGGAGAAGAGCGCCAATACCCTGCTCCCTTACTGGCTCCCCCATGCGTTGTGTCACATACCCATCCTCTTTGATTATTACCTCGGAAAATAAACACAAAACTCATCAGTTAACCACAAGTGGAAATTTTGTGTGGAACAGGTACTTCGCAGAGTTTAGCGGCACTTTCTTGATGGTTCTTCTAGGCTGTAGATCGGTAGCTTTGGGCTGGAGCCCACTAGCGATTAGCATTACTTTTGGCATATCCGTATTCACTGCAATTATGATATTTCAACCGATTTCAGGAGCCCACATAAACCCTGCAGTTTCTATCGCATTTGCTGCAAAGGGTGACCTGGAAACTAAAGCACTACCAGGATACATCATAGCACAATGCCTAGGTGCTTGCATTGCAGCAATGATAGTAGTAGATGGTGCCACGGTACCAAACGTTTCAATCGCAAATACCTGGGCTATTGAAATCGCAATTACATTACTTTTGATGTACTCAATACATGTTCTAGTAAGAAAAGAAGCGAGTCTGTTCAAATTAGCATTTGGAGTTGGACTGATGGTGGCTGTGTTGTCATTCTCCTTTGGAGAATTCACCGGTGCCAGCATGAACCCGGCCAGAACAATGGGCCCCAATATCGCTACTGGAAGTGGAAATTTAATTCTATATTCCGTCGCACCAGTAATTGGAGCAGTCCTCTCGAACTTCATCCCTGAGCCACTTGACGAAGAGCTTTGATTACATGCTCTAAGTCAGGAACGGTATGATTCTCTAATTGAGGAGCAAACGGGACAGGGGTGTCTAATGCGCCGATTACGAGAGGGGCTGATTCCAAAGCATAGAACGATTCCTCTAAGATACGTGATTGCATTGAATGGCCAATACCCCCGAACCATTGGCCTTCTTGCAAGATTACAAGTCTTCCAGTTCTCGTTACACTTGATACACATGTTTCAGCATCAAATGGAATCAGAGTTCTGACATCAATGATTTCAATTTCAATATCTTCCTTGGACAACTCATCAGCGGCCATCTTAGCGATATGCAACATAGCTCCCCATGTGACCAGTGTCACATCTCTGCCACCTCGAACTACACCTGCTTTCCCGATCTTGAGTTTCTTACCTTGTGCAATTGCATCTTTGACAGGTTTTGTGTCAACTTTTTGATTGATGTTCTGGCCCCATCCAGTCAATCCACCTCGTAATCCATACAGGCCAATATGTTCCAAAAATAGTACCGGGTCATCTAATTCAGCAGCTTCCCGCAACAAATCATATGCATCCTGAGGCGTACCTGGTGCTAGAACAACCAATCCGGGGTCATTCGCATACCAAGATTCAATCATGTTAGCATGGAATGGTCCACTGCGTGTTCTTGCACCAAGTGGAATACGAACAGTGAGAGGTACCTTTGCCCCCCAGCGCCATCTTAGCATTGCTGCATTGTTTAGTAATGCATTGTGAGCAAGAGCGGCAAAACCACCGAACTGAATCTCAGCCATAGGCCTCATTCCAGATAAGGCGGCACCAGTTGCTGAATGAATTATTACAGCCTCACAAAGAGGCATGTCGAGTAATTTGTCTTGGTGGCCATTTGCCTTCAATGGAATATTCATACCGAATGCTCCAGCTACTTCCATATCCTCTCCCATGAAAATAGTAGAGTCACCGTAATGTTCTGCAATATCACACATTGCCTGTTGGATAGCACGGGAATAAGTCCATCCACCTTTTTCTACATACTCAAGTAAGCACTCGCCCACACTTAGTGCTGCAGTTGATTCCTCCAGTATTGATGAACCACTTAGTCTCGTTAAATGGTCCTCGTGAGTATCTGCATCATGAAGTGAGGTTATACCCTTGGTAACAGTCTCAGGATTAGCCCATTCCATCTGTTCAACATGCTCTCTAGCCGAATCTACAAGTTCTTTTTCTTCAGCTTCCATAATAGATAATTCATCTTCAGTAATACCTAGAGATAGCAGGAGAGAGCGATGTGTTGGAAGTGGGTCTTTCGCTTCCCAGTATGATAGTAATTCACGGTCAACGTATCCAGGAGGAGTTCCTGATTTCGCTCCAAGATAGAGGTCGTCATGGTGGTGAGCATGCCCACAACCACGCATAGTTTCGATATGAATTAGTGTCGGGCCTCCACCGTCAAGAGCGAATTCTCTAGCGCATGCAACCGATGCATGCCATGAAGCCGGGTCTGAGCCATCAATTGTCCAAGATGGCATACCCATAGCAACTGCTTTATCGGCCCATAATTCAACATTAGATTGGTTTACAGGTGGAGTGTCAAGAGCAATCTGATTATTCTGTAAAATATAGGAAATCGGTAAACCCCTAGTTGCTGCTAAATTTATGGCCTCCCACCACTCTCCTGATGAAGAAGAGCCTTCGCCAATACATGCTAAATGAAATCTGTTATCCTGTTTCTTCCATGATGAAAGCGCCATACCTGTCATTGTTACCGTAGCGATTGGAAGAGGAGCTGTTGGCGGCAAGACTCCTCTATGGAAGCAGCCTACGTGCAAGTCTCTTCCTCCTGCACCTTCTATTCCTCCGTTCATGACCGAGTCGATCTTACCCATCTGGGCGGTCATTATGTCAGCAGGGGTGTCGCCCATAGCCATACATAGACCAATATCTCTAATCATAGGAGCCACGTAATCGCCGCCATAATCTGAGCCGGGTGGATTTTCTGTTTCTCTCTTGAGAGCAGTTGCTGCAGCAACACAGGCTTCTTGCCATGTAGAGCGAAATCCCTTACCGCCAAACTTACCACCATCAGGAGTATCCATACCTTCTGCGAATATTTCTTTGAGGTGGGAATCAAGACCACGTGTTCTTGTCATCATTCTCTGCCATTCCATCCTCATATCATTAGTGACTGACATGTAGTGTGCTAAACGGCGAAGGCATAGTGTTACGTCGACAAGGAAACGGTCGCCTCTTCTAGCCAAATGTAATTCAGAATCGCGACGTGGAATTATTTCCCCTTCACCAAGACCCTTGACTTTGAGCCTACCCGACAAGCCTTGTCTCAACGCATCAACGAATCGGCTTGAAAATTCATGCCAAGATTTACCATCGTAAGATTTCTCATCTCTATGAACGAAATCCCAGACAGCAGCCACTAACTGTAAATGGCCGTCGTGCCTTTCTGCAGTGAATCGCAGTAACTCGCTTTTTGCTGCATCTGAAGGTATTGAATTTACGAATTCCAATGCAGAACTAGGGGACCAGTCTTTTCCACGAATCGTCGGCAATTGTCCTTGAGCCATGGTGCATCCCATTAGCCCGAACAGGCTTTTTCTTATCAGCCATGCCATTACTAAGAATCACTAGATTCCAAGCGTTTTGACATTTCAGAGTTGTAACAATCCTCTAATAATTGGCGATTTGTTAGTGTTATGATCAACCCAATAAACATTGGAATTGCAAGTATACCTAGGGTGATACCCCAGGAATTGGTGTAGTCAAACACTGAACCAATCACCATTGGCCCCACAATCGTCCCTGCAGCCCAAGCAGTTCCAAAAGCTCCGAAAGCAAGACCTGCTCCTCCTTTGCCGTATACTTGACTAGTTGCGGTATCAACCATCGGAAGCATCGGTACTTGAGCCGCTGAAATTGCAAACTGGAAAATACCAAGAATTACGATAATGCAGTAGGCAGCTAGTGTTGTATCACTAATTGAGTGGGCAACATAACCTGCTGCTAACATTGCAATCGTTACTACATACCATCCAATTGTCATGTATCGCACTGGACCATTCCGGTCTACTAAAGCACCCCACATCCAGCCACCAATGCCTTGAGCAACTACCATTACCAATAATACTGCACCGATCCATGCTGCGTTCAGTCCGAGATTATCTTCCAAGAAGAGTGGGATTCCTGCTTCCAATGCCCCGGTTGCTAATGTAGTCATCATAACTAGTAACCCGATTCGGAATAGTACAGGATTTCGAATGAAAACCATTAGTGGTACAGAACCTTGAGCAGGTTCTCCACCTTGTCCTAATTCTCTAGTGGTAACATAAACTACTGGAATGATCATTGCTGTTATGATGGATAAACCAATGAAGGCATATTGTGGCCCGATTGTATAAGATACACCACCAATTACAGGGCCTAAGAGCCCTCCTATCGTTGCCATTGCAATCAATTTCCCAGAAATCTCTCCGAATTTTGTTGGCCAAATATCACTTGCTGCTGCAAATCCTGCAGTCAGAATAGCTGCACCTGAGGCTCCATGAATCAATCTAGCAATAGCCAGAACATAGAATCCATCAATCACTGTTACCTCCATTGCTACAAGATAGAGCAAAGCAGAGAAGGTCAGTGCAACCAAAGAGAAAAGAATGGTTCTACCTGCACCTAACCTGTCAGTCAGCCTCCCTGTTTTTGGACCTAATAAGAACAACGGAACCGCCCACAGAGAGACAAGCGCTGTGGCTTCAGTGTTGGATAGAACAAATTCTTCTTTCCATGAAGGAAGGATTGGCACGATGAACGCGTATCCTAGAAAATCAACCATGAATGCACAGGCTAAAGCCCAAAACGCCCACTTCTTTTCAGACTCTTTCATTCCTCTTCCCCCTCTGGAAGTGACGATAACACATCTCCGAGCATCCCAGTGATGTCTTCGATTCGTGTCATCAACGTGATATCGCTGACATTTCCTGGTTTTCCAATGTCCCACATCAATTCATGGGCTGTTTCAGTAACAAGTCGAGTAAACTCTAGTACAGCCGGGTCGATTACAATCTGGTCATTGTGCGGAAGTATAGATACCAAATCCGGTTTTTCATCGAGAATATTATCCATTTTACTCTCGATTTCGTTAGCTAGACCATCAGCCTGGTTTTGGAGAATTTCCTCCATAGAACTTCCAATCGCTTTACTCTTGGCTGATTTTGAGCCTAACTTAGAACTTTTATTCGTGGATGGCAAAGTACTACCTGCAATATTTCCGGCAGGTTGCCCACCATCTTGGTCCAGATCTTTTACGATATTGTTCAAAGCAATCCGTAGCATATTAGACATTAGAGAGGGGTCTAAATCATCTTGAATCTCGATACCTTCTTCACCTAACTGAGTCAATATTTCATTGACGAAATCAACATTGATCTTTTCAGGAGTTACAATTCCTTTCAACATAGGCAATGCCCATTGACCATCATTCATGACCATCGAAACATCGAATGAACCGCCCCCTGCTTTACCGGTTACATTTGATACATCAGCAGGCGGTGGAACGAATTGCTTTTTGGAATGCTTATCCAATTGTCCGAGTAAACGATGCATGTCTACTGGTTTCGATATTACTTCATTGACACCTGCTCTAGCGGCAGAAACAAGATATTCATTAGAAGAATCCCTCGATAGAATAACGATTCTGCATTTGAATGCGAATTCAGGATCCGACATTAATCTCTGAGATGCATCAATAGCATCACCAATTTTCCATTCACCATCTATTAGAACGATTTCTGGCATGGTTGCCAATGCTGTTCCTTCAGCCTGCCTCAGCGTCCCAGCCCTCGTAATATCGTACCCAGCACGTTCCAAAGTACTGGCCAGTAGATTGCGCCGACCTTCGTTCTCGTCGGCTACGATGAGTTTCGGCACAGCCCGTTGGTTAACAATAAGCACCTTGAAGGTTGACCCAACGTAAGTATAGTTCAGCCTTGAATGATACCTTCTGGGTTAATTTCGACCCATTCCATGATTCCGCCAGAAAGATTGTACAATTTGGTAGAATCATAACCTGCTTCAATCAATTGCATTATTGCAAGTTGTGAACGCATTCCACTCTTGCAATGTACCAATACATCTCCATCTTTAGGAATTCGACTTACCGCAGATAATATCTCGTCGTGCGGGCAGAGGTCTACCGTTTTGGCAATACGTGACTGATTCCATTCGCCCTGTGACCTCACATCAATGAAATATGGAGCCCATCCACCGTTCATCCTAGATAATGCAGATGCTGAGTCTATTGAATGGAACATTGATTCGGTTGGGGGGGTGCTTGACACTTCAATCTGTTCATTGCCAATATTACCGAACTTCAAGACCCTTTGTTCGGATACAAGAGTATCATAGATTAGCAACCTTCCAGAAAGAACCGTTCCGATACCTAGTATGACTTTGATCACTTCAGTAGCTTGCAGACTTCCAATTAAACCAGGTAGAACACCTAAAACTCCAGCCTCAGAACATGATGGAATCAGATCTTCAGGAGGAGCATCTGGAAACAAGTCACGATACCTTGGACCACCATTTAGATTGAATACTGAAACCTGCCCTTCGAATCTATATATCGAGCCATATACCCAAGTTATTCCCATTTTAACACAGGTATCATCAATCAAATATCTTGTAGGTATGTTGTCTGTTCCGTCGACAATGATGTCATGATTTTCAAATAAATCTTCAGCGTTATTTTCATCTAATCTAACCACTTTTGATTCAACAGAAATATTTGGGTCTAATTCCAATACGAATCTCTTTGCAGATTCTGCCTTAGGCACTCCAATGTCTGAAGTTCTGTGAATCACTTGCCGTTGCAAGTTGGATATTTCTACAAAATCATCATCCACGATTGTAAGATGACCGATACCCGCTGCTGCCAAGTATTGTATCACTGGACTGCCAAGACCTCCAGCACCCACACACAGAACTCTTGAATTAGAAATCATTCTTTGACCATATGCTCCAACTTGAGGGAGCAATATGTGGCGAGAATGACGATCAAGATCAACCATTGTGATTGCCTCAATGTACGTTCTCTTCTAACCAGCGCTCACAATCAATTGCTGCTTGACATCCTAATCCTGCAGCTGTGATGGCTTGCTTGTATCTTGTATCAACTACATCTCCTGCAGCGAATACTCCAGGAATATTAGTCATGGTATGTTCACGATGAATCAAGTATCCTTCTTCGTCGGTCTCTAGTTGACCTTCAAGGAAACCAGTAATTGGAGTGTGGCCAATTGCGATGAATGCTCCTGTCACTGCTATCTCTTCAGTTGAGCCATCTCTAGGGTCTTCTAATACTGCCCCTGTTAGCCCGGAGTCATCTGAAAGCCATTTCTTAACTTGGCGGAATGTTTTAATCTCGATTTTCTCATGGTTAGCTGCACGGTCATACATTACTTGGGATGCTCGGAATACATCTCTTCGGTGTACAAGTGTAACCTTAGATGCAAATCTGGTTAGGAAAGTTGCTTCTTCCATTGCAGAATCTCCTCCACCTACAACCATAATTTCTTGCTCACGGAAAAATGCCCCATCACATGTTGCACATGTTGAGATGCCTCTTCCTTTCTGTTCCTCTTCACCTTCAACTCCAAGCCAGATAGATTCTGCACCTGTCGATACAATTATTGCATGTGTCAGGTATTCTTCCCCTTCAGAATAAACCTTGTATGGGCGTTCCGATAAGTCAACTCTGTCGACATTACGATCTTGGACTTCTAAGCCAAACCTTTCGGCCTGCTCCCTTAACTCCATCATCATCTCTGGACCGCCAATTCCTTTTGGATATCCCGGGAAATTTTCAATATCGCTGGTTAGCATTAGTTGACCACCAGACATGTATCCGCCAAACATTAGTGGTTCAAGCATTGCGCGTGCTGCATATAGTCCAGCAGTATACCCTGCAGGTCCGCTTCCGATGATTATCACATTGCGAATATTGTCGCCCATGATTTCTCCCAAGGGAATAGCATCCTTGAACATTTTCTCTCAACATTGATGAATAAAATGGAATTGCAGTGTGCATGGACGTGTTTTCACACTGGCTATGGGGCATGGCATTAACACGTGGGAAAGTGTCTTGGAAAGTAAGTGGACCAATGGGGGTCTTACCTGACCTCATGGCATTTGTCCCATCGACCATTTACGGATTAATCTACGGAATTGAGAGAGTCGATGTTGACACTGCAGTCACATCAGACCTACCTGTGGCTTGGTCTATTTACCAATGGACGCATTCATTGACAATTGTTCTCATTCTATTCCTTACAGCATGGTATGTCTTGAAATCAAGAAACCATGAAAACCCAAAATACATGGCGTGGATGTTTGTTTTACCTTGGTTTTTCCATATTCTATTGGATATTCCTGGCCACACTATTGATTTCTTCCCGACTCCATTCCTTCACCCATTTAGTGACTTCATGTTCGATGGTGTAAGATGGAGTACATGGTGGTTCTTTTGGCCTCAAGCGATCATACTGGGGGCAGTATGGTGGTATATTCTGAAGAAAGAAAAGTCTCAGAGCATCGAAGAGATTGCAGATACTGCAGCTCTTGCATGAGGTTCTAACCTCGGCTCAATATGCTGAGGTTCGGCACCGGGCCCAATAATTCCCAAGCCGATTGGTAGGCCAGAACTGAGTTGTAACTCGATGATTGATTTGATGACTGCTTGACCCATTGCAAGACCATGCTGAGTACTACCTTTCTCGATAATTCCCAAGCATACGGTTCCTACAATTCCACCCTTTTCAATAAGGCGAGACAATGCCAATGGCACCTCCATTGCACCAGGAACCCAGATTACTTCTGAGATTTCTAAATCTTCGGAAATACATTGATCTCTAGCAAAAGATAGCATTCTTTCAATTTCTTCCTTATGGAAACTACCGCAAACGATTGAAATCTTTCTCATACTCTTCCCTCAAGTACCCTCTCAACTGTGGACACAATGGTTTGTGTCATGGAATCTACTTCGATATTGACGTGCTCACCGAGTTGCTTTCCCCCGATAGTTGTCAATTTCAATGTCTCTGGAATCAAATGCAAAGCGAAACCGCCACTATCTACTTCCCCGATTGTCAGAGAAATACCATCGATTGCGATGTATCCCTTTTGTTGAACAAACTTTAGAATGTCGTCTGGACAATCGATTAGTAAGTCTAAGTGGTCGTCTCCTGAAGTACGTTCGATAATCTCACCAACTCCCATAATGTGCCCGGATAGTAAATGGCCTCCAAGTTCATCTCCCATTTTGAGGGCTCTCTCTAAGTTGACCCAGTTGCCCACTATCTTCTCGCCCAATGTAGTAAGAGAGAGTGTTTCAGGTATCACATCAAATGAAATATTTTGATTATCGATATCTACAACAGTCAAACAAACTCCATCTACAGATACTGAGGCTCCTTCTTCTAGACCTTCAGTGGATACCATTGCAAAATCAATTACAATTCTTATGACATCATTGCCTTCGAATTCTATGATTCGACCAGCACCTGCAACTATCCCAGTGAACATCATGCTCCCTCCTGTTGCTGTTCGTTCTTGGCAGAAGACAATTCTAGAATTCTAGCAATTATTTTCCTAGTTCCATCAAGGTCATCTGATAACCCTTCAACTCTAACCACTTTGATGTGGCCCAAGCCTCTTGACTCTAGCGAACTGCGAATTCGTTCTTCTGCATGTTCTTGATCATATCCAAGTGCAATAATATCTGGATTTACTTTAGGAAGAATATCAAAAATAGGAACTTCAGGAGGATTTCCAATAACGGCTCTATCAACTGGTTTTAGCCCTTCAACCATTCTTCTTCGTAAAGCTTGACCTGTGACGGGTTCGTGCTTTCTTTTACGAACTGTGTCGTCATGTGCGACTACGACTACAAGATAGTCTCCCAGAGACTTAGCCTGTTCCATGTAGTGCAAATGGCCTGCATGTAATAGGTCAAAAACACCTACTGCCATAACACGAGTCATTAGAATCCCCCATTGTAAATAATTGTATTAGAGCCCGAGAGCACCCATCAATTCCTTTCCCGTGAGGAAAGGTATTCCTCTTTCATTCGCCCAAATTCTTGCGTCGTCTACCGGCAGAGCAAGATCGCCATCCGGCTGGAGCATCTCTGCCCCAATGACAACAGGAGTCATACCCGCAAGCCTTGCTAGGCCAACAGCAAGTTCAGTGTGGCCTTGTCTGCGAGTAAGACCGCCCTCTGATTCACGACACATGGGTATGTGCCCAGGTGTACGGAATTCTTTACCCAATTTCTCGAGGGCATTATCATCATCTGATAATTCAGAATACAACTCTGCAAATCTGCGGGTAGTTAGTGCTCTATCACGGTCGGTGATACCTGTGAAGGTGTCACGATGATTGATTGAAAGTGTAAAGGCGCTTCTGGTATCATATTGTAAATCATCAGTTTGTAATTCTCTGAGAACTGGATAATCGTTCATGAGTCTCTCATCCATGTGTAAATCTTGTAAATATGGGAGAGAAAACCTTTCGCCTACTTCATGCCCAATGGCGAGAAACAGCAATCCACCACAGTCGAACCTTAACTGGCGCATTGTCGCTGCTTGGGCGCATTGACCAGGAAATAACAAATCTGTTTCACCTTCGCGGTTCTCAGCATCGAACAAACAGACCGGTTCTCCAGCGCGGAATGCGTTGACGGCGGCCTCCACATGTGGCTCCATATTTTCTCCGGCTCTGTTCTCTCAAATGAAACCAACCCCCCAAAAACCCATACTGTCTGAAGACGCTTCACGGAAAGGGGTTAACATAGGACAGCCCTTCCGCCTGACCTGCAGGGAGTGGGAACATGCCAGTAAAATTAGGTCCAGCCGGAGTTCCACTGTCATGTAAAGGGCGAACTATCGTCGAAGGAATGGATGATATTATCTCTCTTGGATTAGAGACAATGGAAGTTCAAACTGTGCGCATGGTAGCCCCTCAGCACTTTGAACAATACTGGCAAGCTGGAGTTCTTGCACACAAAACCGGGTTCGAAATGAACATCCACGGACCTTACTATTCCGAACTCCTCGGTGACCGCCTACAGCGCAACCGCAGCCTCGCAAAAATTGAAGCGGCTCTTCAGACGGCGAAGACAATCAACGCTAGGCACGTAACCCTACACGCTGGACACTACGGCGACATGAGTCGCGGACAAGCAGCAAATGAACAAGTTGCAAGTGTGTTCAAAGGAATTGTTCAAAGGATTCACGACATATGGAACGATGATGAAGAAATCTACCCTGTATTCCCTTGGTTAAAGGAAGGCACTCCTGCAAAGATTGGTGTAGAAACAAGTGGACGTCAGGAATTGTGGGGAAGCCTAGAAGAAGTTCTAGAGGTTGTTAACCACGTTGAAGGAACCATTCCTGTTCTCAATCTGGCACACATACATGCTAGAGGACACGGAAGACTTCGTACATCCGAAGATTACGGAGAATTGTTCGACCAGGTAAGGGAGACAATCGGTACCAAGGAATTCTACTGTCACTTCTCTGGAGTAGAGCACCGCATGGGTAATGCAATGCATTACACTCAAATCAAGAAATCAGATCTTAACTTCGAACCACTAGCGGAATTCATCATTGAAGATGGAGCATGGCTAGACATGACCTTGATCTCAGACTCTCCATTACTAGAACACGATGCAATGTACATGGTACAAAATATCGAAAGGGCACGCCACAGACAACTAGAGAGAAAGGCTCGTGAAGACCGCCGCAAGGCATTGGCTGCTCAAGCAAATATTAGTCCTGAAGAAATGGCTGCAAGAGAAGCAGAAGTTGCTGCAGCTAGAGCAAAGGATGCTCTTGCAAATGTTCAACCTGCACCTCAACCTGAGAAAAAGGAAGAACCTGTTGAAGAAAAGGCTCCGGAAACTAAGGAAAAGGCACCTGCCAAGAAAGCCGCAAAGAAAGAAGATGATAACGCCGACCTTTTCGCTGTTGAAGAGGACGATGACGATTTATTCTGATTATTCACTGAGTATGATAGTATGGCACTGCCGATACTGTATTCATTCCGAAGATGCCCGTATGCAATGCGTGCCAGAATGGCAATAGTTCGAACTAACTTTGAAGTTGAACATCGCGAAGTTATTCTGAGAGACAGGCCAGAACACATGATGGAAATCTCCCCTAAAGGCACAGTACCTGTGCTACTGCTTACTGATGGAACAGTAATCGAAGAAAGCCTTGAAATTATGGAATATGTGCAGTCTTGGAAACTAACTACTGATGAAAGAGCATGGATAAATCGCAATGATGATGAGTTCAAGTTCCATCTTGATAGATACAAATATCCTAATCGATACGAAGATGTTGACAAATTACACCATAGAGAACAAGCAAGTACATTCATCAGAGATTTAGATAGTGAAATACCGAATGGTAACTTGAGTGATGCAATATTTCCATTCATCCGACAGTTCGCTAATCATGACAGAGAATGGTTTGACTCTCAAGAATGGAAAAATGTACACAAATGGTTAGAAGAAAACTTGGCTAGTGAGGAATTTACAGTTTGTATGACAAAGCGGCCTCAATGGTTTCCAAAGTAGAAAAATACGGATTTCGGTTTACTAAGAAGACCTCAGAAATTCACATCTAAGGGTCTCTCATAGGGAAATCCCCTAAAGGTGATTGATGAGCCACGAGATATTATGGCTCACATTGCAGTGCTTGGATTGGGGAATTGGGGAAGCGCAATAGCACGATTATGGCTACTTGATGGGCACAAAGTCAAGGGATGGACTGTCGAGCAAGAAGTGTATGAGTCAATTACTATGGAAGGTATGAATCACAAATACCTACCAGATCACTCCCTAGAAGGACTTGAAGCAACTATGCATGTCGAGGAAGCATTGGAAGGAAGTGAGATTATTGTCTTGGCATTACCTTCATCTGTGATTTTGAATGTAGTTGAAGATATCATCGAACACTTGCGTCCAGGACATGTACTATTGGACCTTGCTAAGGGATTAGCGCCTGGAAAGCGCTTAATCAGCGAAGCGATTCATCAAATGCTGAATGATAGAAGCATGCACAACCCTCTTGCAGTCCTTACAGGACCTACAATCGCTCCAGAAGCCGCTGGAGGCGTTATGACTACCGCATTGGTAGCGAGTGAAGACATGTCGGTTGCTGAAAGACTAGCATCTACACTCACTACGCCAACATTCATTCTTCACGCTGCATCAGATCCTGTTGGTGCTGAACTGTGGGGCGCTTTCAAGAATGTAGTGGCCTTAGCATGTGGCCTAGTCGATGGACTAAAGCAAAATGGAAGTCTAGGTGGAGACAATCTCAAAGCAGCAATATTCAATGCAGGTTTCCGTGAAGGCTGCTTACTTTTACCACAGTTAGGCGCTAGAGCAGAAGTTGCATTCGGGCCTGCTGGTTTAGGCGACCTTTACGTGACTGCAACATCTCCGCATGGAAGAAATCGAAGAATGGGAGAAAAACTAGGGAGTGGACTAAATCTTGAACAAGCTCTTGAAGAGATGGTCATGGTTGCTGAAGGAGTACGTGCAGCCCGAATGTTCAGAGATAGAGCCATTGACTTGAATATCGAAGTTCCATTCGTAAAAGCCCTCAACACATTACTCGATGATTACATCGATGCAGAAGAGTGTTGCAGAAGAATGGTAGCACTTTCCTGATGGTAGGCTTGATGTGCTCCGACTCTCTGGGCGTGTTATGGCAGACCTGACTGAATTTGAGTTACGCCTATTCGAGTGGATAAGGCAATCCGACTTTGAAACTGTTGCGTGGTCAAGTAAATCTGCGGCTAAGTCATTCAAATGCAAAGAAGATGAAATCTACGAAGGTGTTGCATCACTAACCAAAAAGTTACCAAACAGAATTCAAATCTATTACGAAGATGGTAATGTTCACATTGCTGCAGAGTAAGCATGTCGAAAGATACTCTTCTCATCGATGGAATGTGTGGCTTATGCTCCCGCACTGGTAGATTCATTTCAAATCGACAATCCAAAGACCTCGATATTATTGAGCAACAATCAGAAATTGGTTCTGAATTATTGCAATCTCACCAAGTTGATGTTGACTCATTGGTATTGATAAGGAAAAATAGAGCATATATTCGGTCATCTGCGGCAATACGTTGCTTGTTGTACATGCGCTGGAACTGGGTATGGATTTACCCATTTGCATGGATTATTCCGCTGCCCATCAGAGATCTAGCATACATTGTAGTCGCTAAATTAAGGAAATAAATTATTCAGAATTGATTACTCTGATTCACCTAGTGAATTATCTGAATTTCGACCTTTAGTGAGTTTGTTGTAGTAATCTGCAGCAGTTCCTGCTGGAAGCAATACAGTCCACCACTTTGGACGCCTTACATCTCCCTCTTCAGTAACGAATGAACGAATGAACATCGAAATTAAATCAATAATTACAACAACGACGAACACTACAATGAGAAGAGCAAATGCTCGGTCATATGCAAATGGAGGATTTATGTAATTGTCAATATACATCCCAATTCCTCCAGCACCGACCAATCCCAAGACAGTGCCGTGTCTAACATTGTATTCGAACATGAATAGTAGTTGGCTTAGTAAGTGGTTACTTGATTCAGGAATCACAACATGAATTAAACGCTCAGAATGAGTCAGCCCCATCGCCATTGCAGATTCCATTGGAGCATTTGGAATTCCTTCCATTGCTTCATATTGCAACTTACCCAAATATCCAATCGTGTACAATGTCATTGCCAAAATACCAGGTAGAGGCCCAAATCCAAGGGCTATTGCAAATAGTAATGCCCAGATAATACTCGGCAAACTTCTGAGCCCAGCTAATATCACTCTTGCAGGTATTGCAACAGGTAAAGGAGTCAGATTACCTGCAGCAAAAGATGCCAAAGGAACAGCGAAAATAAATCCAATAAGCGTTGAAACAAATGCCATCTTGATCGTGATTACCATACCAGTCCAAGCTTTTGAGCAAAACAACTCCATATCTTCATCACAAATATCTCCGTTGGGTTTGTGAAGTGAACCGTCTGCCCATTCTTCAGCCTCCAAGACCGACCAATCTGGTGGCCACAAATCTTCAGTGAAGAATGTCTCTAATTTGTCAGGAGCATTTTCTACTTGGCTCCAATCCTCAACTAAGTCATCCAATGATAACCATGCCAGAAGCAAAAGAGTAAATCCAACAAGAACCAGTTTCTTATTGATTGTAATCACCTTCCTCAATTAGTTGATTATCCTTTATTCTCCAAATACGATCGGCCATTTCAATGGCTCTCTCTTCATGGTGTTCAACCATAATTAAAGTAGCACCAATCTCGTCAACCACCTTCTTAGTGGCCGCTATTATAGATTTTACATTATCCTGATCCAACTCTCCCAAGAACTCATCCGCAAGAATAATCCTTGGCTTCTGAATAAGAGTTCGAGCAATAGCGACTCTTCGTTGCTGACCGCCAGATAAAATCCTGACAGGCTCATCAGCTAAGTCCATGATGTTTAGAGATTCCATAGCAGAGTCTACATCATTTTTCAGTTCACTCGGTAGTGGCAATAGAGCCGGGTACCATTTTGAACAACGAGATCTTGCACCTATCGAAATATTACTCCTAACTGTTGAATGACGTACTAAACCTAGCCTCTGAGGGATATACCCAATTCCACTTCGTTCCGGGTAATCATGAGAAATTGTTCCGGAAAGTGGCCTAATCAAGCCAGCTATGGTCCGAAGTAATGTTGTTTTACCAATTCCAGATGGTCCCAAAATTGCGATGGATTCACCGGGCATAATCTTCTTGTTGATATTGGAAATCAGAGGTTTGTTATATCCCACTGACAGATCTTGTAAAACAAGGGCTTGCGAATCATCTTCTTGTGTAGATTCTACACTTTTGGAAGACTCACTCTCACCTGTCAAGTAATCATCTCCAGTTCACGCGCAGAATTATTCTATTTAGAGGAGACAGTTCAACTCTGCTCGGATTCTTCAGCATCCGTGATTCCATACTTGTCTGAAGAATGATAGTATTCGGATAGCCCAGGAATTGAACCCAATAGACCGGAATAACTTGCAAGATGATTCTGACTGTTTCCTGCAACTAGTTTGTATCCTTTGGATGTAACACTAGAAATTATCTCTCCACCACATTGATTCATTGGGATATCTGCAACTTGGTGAGTTACTACATTGTAACAGCCAGTGTAATTTTGGCCACCCATAGGGTAGTCTTCAATCCACATTTCGTCACTCCAACTTAACATTGCATTCAGTATTGCATTTCTTGTGTGTACGTCCAATATATCTGGATTGTACATTACTGGATGGCTAGGAGACTGACCGAAGGATGGTAATTGCACATATTGGTCCATTTCTAGGCACCATGCTTCGTTGTTTGATGAGTTTTCATCGCCACAGTATTTTTCAGGAGTACTGAAATCATCTCCTTTTGCAAAAGCAACATCTCCGTAACCGGAACTCAGACATTCGATTGCACCACCATATCCAGAGTATAATGCGCCAGAATCGGGAATTGAAGCTGTGTTTCCATTTCCTTGTGAACCATCAAAGTGTGAATCGATGGTAGTTCTTAGAGAATTAATGTCACTAGCATCTCCCACTGGATTTACGTAACCATTCTTGATTAAGTAACCCATTGGCATTAGCATTCCTGCTGATTTTAGCCAGCCTGTGTGGCAAGAAGTCTTCCCTTCTAGCATAGCGAAAGGATCTGTTGAATCATCATCATCAAGATGAGCATCAGCAATATCCGAACCTTTCAGAACCCATGCTGATGCATTGTAATGTGTGTCTCCTTCTGCAGTTGTAGTCTCGACTGCTAGTACTGACAATCCGTATTGCTTCCATCCAATCCATGCAGGTCCTCCTTCCATGAAACCGATATCTGCATTTCCAAACCGAAGTGCTTGGATGATCATTCCTTCCGATGACACATCATACAAATTGACATCCACCCCTAAGTCAGATGCTAGTCTGTCAGCCATTCCTTGGGCATTGGCATCTACTGTAGAATCTTCTGCTAAGTAGTATGCAATGTTGATAGTAGATTTGATTGAACCAGTCACTGTTCCATCAGCAAATGCATTTCCATATTTGCTGGAGATTCCAGGTATGTTCATCAATGCTGCACCATATGTTCCGAGGTGTGTTTCCGTGTCTGTAGCAATCATTGCATCTGTACCTAGGACATCGTTCAAGATTCCTAATCCCTCATCATTGTCTTTCATTGCAACTAATGCATCTCTAATTATGACTTCTTTTTCGTCATCAAGAACTGCATCATTGAACATTACAGAGTGGCTAGGAGATGAACCGAACTTTGGTAGAGCGACATATTCGGATATGTCAAGGCACCATACTTCGTTTATCGCAGCATCATCATTTGCACAATATGAATTCGGAGTGGAATCCTTAGCAAATGCCACATCTCCATATCCAGAACTTAGGCATTCCAATGCTCCATCATAGCCAGAGTATAACGCTCCACTCTCAGGAATTGATGCTGCGTTTCCAGCACCACTGCTTCCATCAAAGTAGTCGTTAATAGTCACTCTAAGGGTTTCTGTATCCGACATATCACCCTCTACAGTTACATATCCATTGCCGATTAAGTAACCCATTGGCATCAACATACCCGCTGACTTCAACCAACCTGTGTGGCAAGAAGTTTTTCCAGCCAGTAAAGAGAACGGATCGGTTGTATCATCTCCATCCAAATGTGCATTTGCAATATCTGAACCTGCCTTAACCCATGCATGAGCGTCATAGTATGCTCTACCATCGCTCTTTGTGTCTGCAGCCATAACATCTAGACCGTAGGCATTCCAGCCAACCCAAGCAGGTCCACCATCGATATTCATTGCGAGATCTGCATTACCAAATCTCAACGACTCCATAGCTAACCCAGAACTACCAACTTCGTAGATTTTAACATCCATACCTAATTTTTCACAGAGATAGTTTGCTATTTGTTGAGGGTTTTGAATATCATCTGCCGGCATGTCTTCCTTAATCTCATAAGCGATTACCAATTCATTGCCAGAGCATATACCAGAAGTCGACTCTTTTTCATCATCATCACTACCTAAGCAGCCTGCAAGAGCTGCATTACACATCAGTACCATCATCAACAAAGATTTCGTTCGCAAAGTCACAGAAACACAACCGGTTTAGGTCGCCCGAAAAGTCGGACCTACATAATGTTTAGGCCGCCCTAAAAAACAGTAGTCCGTTTTCATCTAAGTGCGTGATTCGACGTACTGAAGAACGATTTTTTCTTCGAAAACATCTTCTTGTGACGATATAAATGGACGCGTGATCGTTAGCATTTCTAACTCGCCACCGGTGTTTGGGAAACCAACAATCAATACTTCAGCTAAAGTTGTATCAAAGTCGTCTCTTTTGACATTGAAACGTGCAATAAATAGACTCTCATCTCCATATTTATGAGACCCTTCTGTAGGAACTTCCTCCAATAGGAATGCTTCAGCATCGATACTAAATCCAAGCAGAGAGTTCATCACTTCTATTGATTGGCGCATTCGCTCTTCATGCATTCCAAGCATTACTCCTAATGAAATAGTGGACGATTCTTGAGCCCAGGGACTGAATGTGTGAGGTGTCCTAACATTGAGTACGCCAATTATCGCACCGTCGTACAACCAGGTATACTGCTCACTAGCAGGCCAAGGAGATGCGTACGGATTCTCAGTAGATATCGGCTCGCCCCACTCTTCGGCACCAACAGGTGTTGATACAGGATAGAATGCGAATGAGTTCAAAATTATAACTAGAATTAAAGAGACTGCAATACGTCTTTTCTTGAATTGTTCCCAATCCTTTCGGCCGGCTGGGCTCGCAAATGAAATTGCTAATGCAACAGGAAATATAACAAAAATACCCCATGGAATCACCCACAATAAGGCTATGCAAACCGATAGTGAAATCATCAGATTTTTGTCAAAATCCTCTGAGCGCCATCTCAATATTCCAAACAAGGCTGCCACGAGGACAGCAGATGCAAGAATACTTCCGAACACAGTATGTCCTGTAACTTCGAAACAATAAGTCAAACCCCCAATACGATGCTCAAGCGGCACATTGTAATGGGTGTATGTCGGCTTCGGGGATAATGGAAGCCATCCTGACTCTAACCGATGTGTCGTGGCGGCACAAGATTAGAGACTTCTCGACATGGAAACCATGGGCCAAACGCGATGGCCCCGGAATACATTCAATAAATTTGGAAATAAAGTCGGGGATTATCCTTGGATTAATCGGCCCGAATGGTGCAGGCAAGAGTACTCTGATGAGAGCGATATGTGGATTGTACGATAGTGCAGGCTTCGATAAATCTAGCCCCTCTCGTCGACGAAGTGTAGGGTACATGCCCGAACAAGTTCGGTGGGAAGGGAGAATTAGTGTTCGGAATTCCTTGCAGACTATTGCTCTAATGCGCAATAATGAAGTTGACATCGATAATTTAATTCGAAAAGTTGGTCTTTCATCAAAATCTGAAAGTTTCCTAGATGATTTGTCCCAAGGAATGCGTCAACGCCTTTCTCTAGCCTGCGCACTACTTGGCGAACCGAAAATCTTGGTCATGGATGAGCCCCTAAACGGACTAGATCCACTAGCCCAGAGAGCATTTTGTAACCTGTTGAAAGATTTAGCATCTAAAGGGGTAGCAATAGTAATTTCGTCACACCAAGTGACCGATTTAGAGTCTCTAGTTGACAGGATTGCTCTGCTGCATCATGGTCAATTGTTGATCGAAGGAACATTGCCGAATGTCCGTAAAAAACTCGATCTTAGTGAAGACTCTGGAATTGTGGATATGATTTGCTCGGTAACTGGAATTGAACCTGAGGATATTTCTCTCGACCTTTCCAATGATGACATGATACCGTTCAAGCAAATTGGAGGTGAAGAAGAATGAGTTCCTCTTCACTTAGTTGGCACATCATGAAAGAGCGGATGTCTGCAGGACGTATGCTAGTAATATGGCCACTTCTTGCTATTTTCATATTATTTTCAAGCTGGGGTCTGTCCGATCCAAAAGCAAATCTTCCTGCAGAATTAGTGATTGATTCTGCATATGATGTAATGTTTGCATCAACGGCATTCATCGTTCTCTCTGCCACGATGGGGGCCGTACTAATCTCATTCGATGGAGTTAGTCGAGACCGTTTGTCAGGGGTGTTAGAAATCAAATTATCACAACCAATTAGTCGCTCGATATATGCCAGAGCGTTACTTCTAGGGCATTGGGGAGCCATATTCACACCTGTTCTGCTATTGAATATCATTAGTTTAGGAATTATCTGGTATAGATTAGACGACCTGCCCAGCATGGAAGAACTCTTCATTCATACATTGGCCACTGGATTGCTGCTTCTATGGTATACTATGCTTCAGTTACTCGCATCCTCTTGGGCCAAAGATTTGGGTTCATCCATTGCAATTGGCCTTGGGCTATGGATGATATTCACTTTACTGTGGCTGGTCCTAACAACGGTTACTGCGGGGCTATTGGGTGTAGGGGTGGAGAATCTTAATTCTCAAGAATTTGTTCGAATTGAGGCTATAATCGATTTGTTTTCTCCAAATGGAGTATATCATCATCTCCTAGAATTACCACTTAGCGACATCAATAGAGGTGTATCTCCGTTTGTAGTGAGTATTGCTGCAATTCTTTGGAGTGTTATTCCGCTACAACTGTTCATACGCAGAATGGAACGAATGATTCCGTGACATGTAGTGGAACACACTAAGTGTATTCTGCCCGTAGGGCAGGGCATGAAGGGAAGGATAAGTGCTCTCTTATTGGCCGCCTTGATGGCAACAATGTCAATGACAACCTCTACAATGGCTGAGGATTCAGGAAGACAGATGGATGATGTAGACTGTTCAGGATACACTTTCGAGGATTTATTTGAATACAATAATGCCGTTTTCGAATTCCAAATCCTTGATGATTGGGCTACATCTGACCTGTATGCAAACTCATGGGTGAATGAAAGCCGTGCGGCTGTAGTCCGTGACAACTTGGATTCATTATTCGAAGGATTCCCTGGCGGAGATAATGACTGGATTTCAACTGACGAAAGAGACGCTGTCCGAGAAATTGGTGCTAAGTGCATTGCTGACATGTATACCCGCATAGGTATTCGAGAAGGTATTCCACACCGCGGTGGTGTAGATTGGAATGATGTTGAATTCGTTGAAGATGGAATCGGACTTGAAGAAGTTAATTTAATCCCAGACGGTCATCCAGAAGAGAGATCGTGTGCAGGAAGATATTCTCTCGCTAGTGCTGATTGTCGGGAAGTTCCCACCACTGCGACAAACAATCTTGAAATTTCAATGTTCACTAAGTCAGATGAAACGCACAATACACGATTCAACAAATTAGCTAACTCCGGTGAAAGCGACTTCACTGTAGCCATGAACGCAACGAATGTTACAAGCGCAACAATGGTGTTCACATTCCCATTCGTTGATGGCCTACGTATGTCTAACTGGACTATCGAAGACAATGGCGTACAGAACCTCGCAGCAGGATCCATAGAAGAGATGTTCCTACCTGACGGAAGTGTCAGAGTAAGCATGACTATCGGATATGACAAAGCTGACTGGCCTATGATTAGGAACATATTCTTTGACATGACCACAACCCCTCCTGAATCAAATGACATCCCGGAATGGACAGACAATGCCCCTGTAGACAACACAATTATTCCAATGATTAAGGATGGTAGCGAAGTTGTTGCGATTAATGGAGATACCATGGCTGACTGGGCAAACGACGATGACGCATGGGGGCTAGATTGCCAGTTCGCAGAAACTGGTTGGTCCAGCAGAATGAATTCTGATGGTGAATTATTAGTCACCTCAGGAAGTTCTGAATCCGGTAATGCAGAGTGTTCAATTGTCGACCCATATGGTGCTACAAACAACGTAACTCACTCATGGAGATTTGGACAGCCTGCAAGTTTCTCGGCGCCTGATCAACTTGCTAGTTACAGCGATTCAGTGAACATTGAATCCAACCCGTCGTTGTTAGTACAAAACCTAGCAGTTACTCTTTCTACATTACAGAATGGAGCCCAAGGAACCCCGACTAATGTCAACCTAGGTTCTACATCTTCAACAGATGCAGTTTCACTATCTGGAATGTCACCTGGTGCGTTCCAGATACACGTTTTAGCAACATCTGATGGGATGCTAGATTGGAATGAAGAATTTGAGATGGGACTGGAGAAAACTAACACTCTCCCGATTATCACTGTAGATACAGATACGTTTGAAGGCACACAAGCAACATGGTCTTCAGACCAATTCTCGTTCAGTTTGTCAGGTTTTGCAAGAGACCCTGACGGAGGTGCAATTCAATTATCGGCCACTATGTGCGGAGAAACAACAACTAGTTTCACTACTAACGGAGATAACTGGGATGTTAGCTTGTCAATAGCAAAATGTGTTGCCGACGGTTTAACCCAGTATGATGTTGTAATCAGTGCTACCGATTCAGTAGGAGCAATTGCCACAGTAGACGTAAGTGTCCCTGACCCATACGCAGGCGAAACGACTGACCCAACCATTACTAAGGACTCTGATGAAGGAAGCGGCTTGCCCTCAATTGGCATCTTTGCAACAGTAATTTCTATGCTTGGAGCAGCAGTATTACTTCGTAGGGACTAACCGTCACACTGAAAAGT